>ERZ773162.2193-NODE-2193-length-12989-cov-4.647905_pt1 | contig 12989 bp, 9 predicted proteins | sample MGYA00511113_ERZ773162 | MGnify/ENA primary metagenome ERZ773162 (study PRJEB29015, sample SAMEA2737807) | human gut metagenome | biome: human gut; feature: human-associated habitat; material: faeces | place: China | collected 2012 ... | reverse complement strand
CACCTACCGCAGCACGACGACTGGACTCAAGAACGCCGTGACCACCAACAAGGGCACCAACGGCGGCTGGTTTGCAACCGAGGCCGGCGAAAGCTCCAAGTCCCAGTCCGTAGCGTTCGACACCACGAAGACCAACACGAAGGAGCTTACCTTTAATGTTGATGCCAAAGCCGGCGCCGGTGTGGGCGGATTTAAGTTCGGTCTGAGCGGCGGCACATCCACCGGCAGCAGCACGAGCAGTATCTCCACCGAGGGCATCGAGCGCAGCGGCACCGTGCACGATCTGCCGAAGAGCACAGAAGGATACGGCTTTTCGTGGCAGTTTGTCGGCTGGGAGACCACGCTGAAGACCGGCGGCCTTTCGTACAATGTTCCGGTGCTGAGCTATCTGGTGCAGAACGTAAAGCAGCCGCCCAGCAAGCCGCAGAATCTGGAAGCCAAGGAAGTCACCACCAACAGCGTGACCCTGGAGTGGGAGAGCGGCTTTAGCACGGCAGCGCAGTATCAGGTTTACCGCTATATGCCGAACAACACCAGCGGCACGAAGTATGCCCTGTTGGGCACGGTGAGCGGTCTGGCAGCCGATAAGGACGGCAAATACACGCTGACCGATACCGAAGTACAGCCGAGCACGCAGTATCAGTATGTGCTCAAATCGGTCGGCACAGACGGAAGATCCACGGATTATACCGATCCGCTGGCGGTCACTACGCTGTCGGACGGCGATATGCCGAAAATTACGCAGCAACCGGAGAGTACGAGCGTTCGCCCCGGTACCGATGCTGTATTTACCATTTCTGCAACCCCGACCGGAGGAGCAAAGAGCGTTACCTATAGCTGACAGAGCAGAACGGACGGCGGACGCTGGACCGATTTGAACCAGAACACGCCGAATCTGACTGTCGAAAATCCCACGAAGAGCATGAGCGGCACCGAATACCGCTGCATCGTTTCGCAGACCAATATGAAGACGGAAAAATCGTCGGTGGTTTACTCGAATACGGTCAAACTGACGGTCGACAAGGCGAGCAGCACAACTGAGCTGGGAACCAGCCGTACCGGCGGCAATGCAACCCATGAAACTACTGTCGAGACGAAGAAAACTGTCACGGCAGAGTATAAACAGGGGAATGCAACCTACCAGAAGTATAAAAATGCGTACACTGAAGACGATAAAATCACAGGCGATGTTTTCGGCGGCAGTGACAGTACTGGCTATCATTATTATACGGGGCTGACGGCGGGTGCTGAATCGAATGCCAACGGTGTATATACCGTATCTGGCACAGCTGTGCCTCTGACCGCCGCAACGGATCGCATAACACTGGACGGAAAGGCGTATGAGATCAGCGATAAAGGCTTCAAGCGGACGCCGAAGGCCGAAGAAATCAACGGAACAACCTATACGGTGTACACCGCAACCGGTGTTGCCGGTGAATCAGGAAAAACGGAAACACTGACGCTGTATCGTAAGGATGACAAGTATTATCGCAAAAATAGCGATAGTACGACCACTGAAATGACAGCAGCGAACACCATCGGCGATGCTGCCAATACCTATCGTAAAGACAGCCTGACGCCCGTTTATGTGACCGAGGGCGACTATACGGTTCTTACCTATACTACGGAAGACGAGACTCCGACTACGCTCACCATCTACGAGCGGAACGGCACCTACTACTCGAAGAATGGAAACACCTACACCAGCCTGTCTCTGGTGACGGGGCTGTATCAGAACGGCGAAGGCAAGCTGTTCAAGCCCGGCGCTGCCGTAACAACGGAGATTACGGTCTCCGGCAGCAAGGAGCAGGTAAAGGGCGAGCCCGTTACGCTGACCGCCAACGTGAATGTCACGGACACCGGCGCCGCAGCCAACGGCACGGTCACCTTTGAAATCACGAACACGACCACCGGCAGCGTGACGCGCCAGCAGGTAAGCAAATCCCCCGGAGACCCCAAGGTCTCCTACAGCTGGACACCGAGCGAGGCGGGCGTTTACAGCATTGTGGCGATTTTCGGCGGCAACAGCGAGACGGCGGCTTCGCGCAGCGGCGCAGTCACCTACTATGCCAAGGCGGCAGACGATCTCTATGAGATTGAGGTGCGCGACTGCACTTATGGCGAAACGATTTCTCCGAGCCTCAAGAGCGTAACGATTAGCAACGGCTCCGGCAGTGCTTCCGGTGCAGACAAGTCCGTCACCTACGCCGCCTACAAGGTTGGCGCGACTATCGCAGTGGCAGACTGGGAATCCGGTAAAACGCTGGTTCCGGGCACCTATCGCATTACCGCTACAGCAGACGATAAGCTGCTGGCCAGCAAGTATATCACCGTAAGCAAAAAGCCGATCACGATTACGGCTCCCACGGCGCAGGATGGTCAAATTACCTTTACGGACAAGGATGGAAATCCAGGTTTTGTAATTGGTGATAATTATACAGACCTGTTCAAGACAGAGGGTATGCCGACCGATAAGACCGCCGGTGTATACAATGTCAGCGTGGTTTACGATGAAAGCATTCCCGAATTTACCAACAAGCAGGCGGAATTCTTCTCCAAGTACACGCCTACGCTGAAAAGCTCCATGGTGCTTGTGAAGGCAAATGCCTACACGGTAACCTACTCCAATGGTAACAACGGCACATTGAAGGGTTATCAAGGCGATTATTCGACCTCCTTTAACAGCGGTGCCCAGATCGCCAGCGGCAGCAATGTGATTTTCACCGCTACGCCGGAAGAAAACTATCAGGTTTGGAAATGGACGGTGAACGGTGTTGAAGTGACGAAAAGCACTGATGACTACACCCTCTCCGATGATAAAAAGACGCTGACCATTTCCAGTCTGAATGGTGCTTTGGATGTACAAGTTGAATTCTCCAACCAGTTCTACACGGTATCGGCACTGAGCAATGACGGTAACGGCACTGTCACTGCTACAGTAGGCGGCGTTTTGACAGCTGGTTACGTGCTCAGCGGCACCGAGGTTACCTTTACCGCAGCGCCGAAGACCGGCTATGTTGTAAAGCAGTGGACGGTCAAACGCGGAACAGACGCATCCGAACCCCAGAAGAACACGGACGGCACTGTTTTCAGCGGCAACGAGCTGAAGCTGACCATCACCGCGAATACGACGGTCAGTGTAACCTTTGAGCAGACGGCACAGTTCACCGTACACTATTCCGCTGTAGACCAGAAAAATACGGACAAGATTGTTGCTCTGAGCTTTGAAACGACCGGTCTGACCGAAGGCAAGGGCGAAAAGGGCTCTACGGTTACGCTGACCGCGAAGCCGTCCTCCGCAATGGGCATTGCCGGCTGGCAGTACAAGACCAAGCCAGACGGCGACTGGAGCAACACGAGCGCTACCGGACTGAGCTACACGATTCGCAATCTGCAATGCGATATCTGGGTACGCGCACTGGTCAACGACAGCGCAACGCCGACAAAGGTATCTTTCGGTATCGTAAATGAGAAGAACCCATCCGTTGCAGGAGGCGGCACGCTGACCGCAAAGTATACCGCAAACGGTGCAGAAATTCAGAGTGGCAACGGTTGCACGACCTACAGCAGCATCACTTTTACCTATGAAGAGCCGACCGCGTATGAGGTCGTAGGCTGGAAGGTAAACGGTAACGAGGTAGCGGCAGTCCGCAACGGCAAAACCTTCACCTACACCATCGACAGCCTGACCACGGCAACTACGGTCAACATGGTGGTTCGGCCGAAGCCTACGGTAGCAATTACACCGCCGGAATCGCCGGAAATCGGCACGTTCAGCGTAACATACACGCTGAAAGATAAAGAGGTAAAGCCGGAAGAGGAAAACGGCACAAAATATGTCTACTCCGGTACGAAGGCAACCGTAACCGCAACGCCGGGCAATAATTATGTTGCAACGGATGTAAAGGCGGATTGGGGCACTGGAAACACCAGTACACCGAATGCCGGCAAGGTGAACGGTGAACAAAAGGTGGAGATTGCTGCAATCACCGCAAACACTATCTTCTCTGCAACCTTTGTGGAAAAGCCTAAGGTAACGATTGAGACCGCTACGGGCGGTACCGTTACGGTCAAGGGCACTGTAAACGGCAAGGCAAATACCACGCTGAAGACTGGCAACTATGTAGACTTCGACACCGACTTGACCGTTACGCTGGCACCGGGTAAGGGCTACGAGGTCGGCGATATTACCGGAGCCGCTCCGCAATACACCGACGGCGACGGCACTACAACCGATAACAAGTCCTACACCATCAGCAAGGTGCAGGGCAACCAGACCATCAAGCCTGTCTGGTCGGCAATCCCGACCACTACGGTCAACTGGTCTGTCATCGACAAGACGCCGAACACGGACGGCGGCACGGACGGCACGCTCACGGCGACTGTCACCCGCAAGAACATGGACAGCTACAAGGTGACCGACTCCACCGCTGGTACACTTACGGTTTACCGCGACTCGGTCGTTACCTTCACCGCAACGCCGGAGACCGGCTATAAGACCGGCGGATGGCAGCTCAACGGCGAAAAGCAGGGCAGCCAGCCGACGCTTACCATTACAAACGACATTGTAAATACTACGCAGAAGGTTGAAGTTCAGTTTGACCCGCTGGGCAAGCAGGTGACCTACGGCTTCCAGGCAGACAGCGCGAATGCTGCGGCGCATAAGGCACAGCTTACGGCGCAATTCAAGCCGAACAGCGGCACGGAAACCAACTTTGAAAGCGGCACCACGCCGACCACCGATGGTTCCATCACCTTTACCGTTTCCGGTCTGGATGACGGCTACGAGGTAGAAGGCTGGTATGTGAACGGCAGCAAGCAGGATGGTGAAACCGGTACGACCTTTACCCATGAGGTAACGCACGATGTCGGCATGGATGTGCGGGTCAAGATCGTCCGCAAGTCGTATACGGTGAACTTCTCCGCAACGAACGGCACGAATGCGTTCGACTCCGGCGCAGAGCAGCCTGCCGGCTCGACCATCGTCTTTACGGCACAGCCGAAGGACGGTTATCAGGTCAAGGGCTGGTATACGGCGGCTGACGGCACGACCGCAATCACCGGAACGACATCCGAGCAGAACAGCTACACCATTACCAATCTGACCGATGAAGCAACGGTATATGTAGCATTTGAACCGATTCCGACCTATGATATTACGCTCAGCACGACCGGTCTGGGCCATATCACCGCAACGGTAAACGGCAAGGACGCTAAAATCGCGGACGGCAAGCTGACGGTAAGCCGTCACGACAATGTAGTCCTCACCGCAGTACCGGATGCAAACCAGTATCTGACCGGCTGGACGCTGGACGGCGAAACCAAGGGCAACAGCAGTCTGTCGCTGACGCTGGACGATGTAACCGAGGGTCACGCAGTTGCAGCAGACTTTGCGGCAAGCCAGCTTGTTACGCTGAAAACGGTCTGCGGCGCAAATGGCACGCTGACCGCTCAGGCTGGCTATGGCGACGCACTTCAGACCATCGACGCCTCCTCCGAATCCGGTATTCAGGTGGAGAAGGGCAAGAAGGTCGTTCTGACGGTCACTCCGGGAACAGACTACATGGTAGAGAAGTGGACGGTCAACGGCACGGTTCAGGATAACCTGTCCAACACGCTCACCATCGAAAATCTGAACGAGAATACCACGGTTGCGGTTGCGTTTGAGACGCCGCTGACGCTGTATTCGATTCCGCAGAGCGACAAGGGCTACACCGTAAGCGATGTGAAGAAGACCCCGAATGATTACGGCAACGAGAATCAGATTCGCGCAAGAGGCACGGTCACCTTCACCGTAGCACCGGTAAGCGGACAGTATCTCACCGCACTCACGGTAAACGGCAAGAATTGCCTCGCTACGATCAGCAACGATGGCAACGAGAACAAGCTGACGGTCGTGAACAATCGGAACGGCAGCTACACCATCACCGTTGCGAATGTCACCAAGAATATCGAACTGACGGCAGCTTCCATGAAATTCCGTACGGAGAAAACAGAACTCTCCGTTCCGAAAGAGCTGAAGGAGCAGTACGCCGATACCGATGCGCGGTGCAAGCTGGTCGCACTCACCGCCGAGGGCGATGTGGTTTCCATGACGCTAAGCGAGCTGAAAGCGCTGATTTCCGCTTAAAGCCTGCAAAAAACAGACCGACATTCACTCTGTCGGTCTGTTTTTTGCGATTTACAAATAATACTTCAACAGCTTGAGCTGCGGCAGCGGACCTTTCGCTGCAATCACCATCGCCCAGATCACCGCGAGGTGCAGCGGATACGCCGCATAAAAGGCTTTGTTCAGCTTCGGGTGCGGTTTCCGGCTGCGCTCGCCGTTGTACAGCAGCAGAAGGAGCGCTGCCGCCGCCGTGCCGCGGATCGAACCCCAATCCGGCATACCGAGCGAGGAATAAAACAGCGCACCCCAGAGTAAAACAACAAGCGCGCGGCTCCATCGGCTCTCGGCATACGACAGGCACAAAATCAGCAAAATTCCCCATACACCGTAGTCGATGTTGCACCGGAGATGCGCAAGCGGATACCGCTCAAACAGCAGCACAACAAACACGAGCACCGCAAACCGCGCGAGCCAATCCCGCAGGGCAAGGTGCTTTCGCCAAACGTGCAGCAGCGCGACCGCGATTGCCGAGGCAAGGAGCAGCACGGTGCACAGCCGGCGGAAACGCGAGTCAAACTCCGGCTCCGCCGTATAGACCGCGAAGCCGCCGCAGGCGAGCAGGAACACCGCAAACCCTTTGGACTGAATCACCCGCGCCAGCGGCTTTTTATGGAAGAAAACCAGCAGAACCAGCCCGATAAACAGCGTAAACAGAATATTTAAGTTTCGGAACGCCCGACTCGGATCGGCGGGAAACACCTCTCCGAACGCGGGCTCGAGATACCAGCGGTTGAGCGTAAACGCATACGGAAGCTGCGAGATGACCCCGAGCAGCAGCAGACGCCCGCCGTATCGGCGGAGATCATGGCTGTGGCGGAATCCTTCGACCAGACAGAAGGTATAAATCGGAAACGCCATGCGTCCGATTGCTCTGGAAATCACATACACCTTGCTAAACGCCGGAAAAAACACCCTGTCCAGACGGCACGCCGCCGCATGGTCAATCACCATCGCAAGGAACGCGGCAAGCTTCAGCATCAGTTCGGTCATAACAGTCCCTCCTTTCCGACTGTTGCGGAAAGCGGCATCCGGAGGAGTATTGACGCTGATCGAATGCCGCTTTGTTTCCTATGCTTTTACAGTTCTATTATATCGGTTTCCGCAGATTGTCACAATGTGGGATTCCCACAAAGTCGGAGGTCGGTTGTCGTGCAGATTGGATAAGAAAAACGCCGCCTGCACACATCATTCCTTGATGTAGCGCAGACGGCGCAGAAACTCTTCGTTATCGGTTTTTTCACAGATAGCGTCAATGCCGGAGGAGATGATCCAGACCGCCATGCCGCGCCGCGCGCACAGCACCAGCATATCAATGATCATCTTGTGATGCGCCGATTCCTGTCCCGCGAACGGGAAAAAGCAGATCAGCAGCTTGGGATTGAGCAGATACCACCGATAATACGAAAACCGCAGACGCTCGGGCAGTGACCATGCGCTGAGCGGTGAGGAACTGACAGTGGCAGTACGGACAGCCTTCCGGAAATATCTGCGCTTTGACGGTACTGCCCATGCAAAAAAGCCGTTCACCCTCCATTTCGGGGAGCGATGGGTGCCGCTGCTGACCAAGCTGTTCACGACCGAAATGGTCCGCACCGACGATCTGGCCATTGACCGCTCTGCGGCGGCCGGTGAAAACGGCATGGTGCGGGCGTCCAATGCGCTTCGCGCGCAGCTGGAATCCGACGACCGCGAAAACGAGGACCAGGATTATATGGAAGGCTGTTTCGGCCGCAGTCTGTATCCCCCGCGGGAGCTGGCGCTGATCGAACAGCGGCTCTGCACCGGAAACCATCTCGGCTGTCACCTCTGATTTACCCGCGGTGAAACGGTGCAAGGCAAAACCATGCGTGCCGATGTGCAGCACCTTTTCGATCAGGCGGCCGAACAGGCCGAACGGAATCATGCAGATTTCCTCAAAAACAATGACCTGTATCAAAGCTCCATCCTGCAACTGACCGAGCACATCCGCAACTGCATGCAGGTGCAGCAGCAGCCGGATGCCGTTTCCGCCCGACAGGGACATGTCGATAGTCAGCGCATCTGGCGGCTTCCGGTACTGAAGGACGGAAAGGTATTTCTCCGCAGTGAGGAGGACAACAATCCCGGCTTTACGGTGGATTTACTGCTGGACGGTTCAGCCTCACGCCTGCACTGTCAGGAGACTATCGCAGCGCAAGGCTACATTCTGACCCGCAGTCTAGCCGCCTGCGGGATTCCTGTCCGTGTCAGCAGCTTCTGCAGTCTGCGCGGTTATACGGTCGTGCGGATTCTCAAGGATTTCAGCGAGAAAAATGCGGAAAGAAAAATTTTCAATTACTTTGCTGCCGGCTGGAATCGGGACGGACTGGCGCTGCGCATGGCAGGAAAGCTACTGGATACCGCTCCGGCGGATCGGCATCTGCTGATCCTGCTGACCGATGCCAGCCCGGATGACAGCCGCAAAATTCTCCCCACCGGCAAGGTGCCGCTCAGCCGCAGCTACGATGGCGAGGCAGGCGTGCAGGACACCGCCGAGGAGGTTCGTGCTTTGCGGCAGCAGGGCGTCCGGGTCGCTGCCGTCTTTATGGGCGAGAACGCCAGCGCCCCCGACGCACGGACGATCTATGGACAGGATCTGGGCCGTATCCAGCGGATGGACCAGCTTGCCACCGCTGCCGGAAAACTCATTCAGGAGGAGATTCGGGAGCTGTCCGGGTGAGCATGTGCAAGTATATTGTAAAAGTTATCATTTTCCCTGCCGCCGACATAAAAAGGAGAAACTGCAATCGCAGTTTCTCCTTTCAGCCTGTCGAGAAAGTCCAGCAAAATGAACTGCGCCCTATTTGTTAGACAGTATGATATACTATCTAACAGATGGGGTGATTTATTATGTCAAGAGGAAAACCAAACAAACGATACACGCCAGAATTTAAGAAGCTGGTCGTGGAAACCATGATGGAAGAAAGGTTGAGTTACAGCGAAACCTGCCGTAGACTTGAGGTAAACAGCAGAGATCAGATCAAATCATGGGAACGAATCTATCTGGAAGAAGGGCCAGAAGGCTTGACGGTCGAACGGCGCGGCAGCGACTGCGTGCGGAGAACGATTACCTAAAAACTTGCAAGCCTTGGTTTTGGAAGACGAGCGACGCCAGCGCAGAAAGTGCAGGTAGTTCAAAAGCTGAGGCAAAGACATTCTCTGGATATTCTTCTCTCAATCGCTCAACTGCCCCGTGCAACTTTCTACTATCATTTGAAGCAGATGCAGAAAGATGACCAATACGCATCTGTTAAGGAAGAAATCGCAGCAATTTAATTCTCTCTGAACCCCAAGACTGTCCAGCGGCTTATGAAGGAGCTGGGCTTAGTTTGTCGTGTCAGGATGAAAAAATATCGCTCCTACAAGGGAGAAGTGGGCAAAATCGCACCAAATCTGCTGAATCGAGATTTTCATGCGGACAAGCCAAACCAGAAGTGGGTCACCGATGTGACAGAGTTCAGTTTGTTTGGGGAGAAGCTGTATCTGTCCCCAATTCTCGATCTGCACAGCAGCGATCTGGTCAGCTATACCATATCGGATCGCCCTGTGCTCAGCATGGTGACAACCATGCTGAACGAGGCATTTGCAAAAATTCCAGACGGAACAAACCTCATTCTCCATTTTTCTTTGGGCTGCCCAAAAGTGAGCTGCTGTATTTGCAGGAGTTCCGCTCCATGGAGCACTTCAAACAGGAACTCGTTGCATATCTGGATTACTACAACAACCGCAGGATCAAGGCAAAACTGAAGGGCTTGCCGCCTGCGATTCACAGACAGCAAGCCCTTTCGGCTGCTTGAACAATTTTTATCTGAAAATATTGTCTAACTTTTCGGGGTCACTTCAAAATGCACAATTTATGGAGTTTAATCTTCACGGAGAAACAGCAACGCTTATTAACAAAAACGGAGTCACAACGATCTTCTGGACGCATGACGATGTGCTGTATCACCTGTACGGCACTGTTTCCACCGATGGATTGAGCAAAATCGCGGAAAACATCGAATAAAATGACAAAAACTCCCTTTGTTCCAAGGCTCAGCAGTCTGGAAAGTCAATTTAACAGTTTTTCTGCATGAAGTTACATAATGGCGATTTTATGACATGATTTGATTGAAAACCTCCTTGTTTTTCGTCTTGCGTGCTATGTTTAATGCGCATGCAGGAGCCGATCGGCCATATGAAAACGAGGAGGTTCTTTTTATGAAACTCGGTAAGAAAATTGTATCCATGTTGATGGCGGTTACGACGGTAGCGACGATGGTTGCTAGCGCAGGCGCAGTCGGCAGTTACAGCGGTGTCAGCATGACCAATGGTATTGCTCGCCGTACGCTGTTTTCGGACAACCCGGAAAGCATCTACAGCAGCAACAGCACGAACGGTTATCTGACCGGTACGACGTTCAACGCAAATGAGCGTATGGACTTTGAGTTCTATCATCACAATTATACTGGCGCGACCAAGCGCTTTGGCGTTGTTGTTCAGAACGGTAACTCGAGTGCGGTTACTTTGACTATTCATAACAAGGCAATCGGTACATCCGGCAGCAGCGCCGCAGATGAGCTCGCAATGACTGCTCCGATGGTTCGCAGTTACTTCAATTCCTCGGCAAGTACTGTAACCATTCCTGCAAAGTCTTCTCGGTTTGTGCTCTATGCAGACGTTGCCAACAAACTGCTGGTTAACGGAAAACTGAGCATGACCTCCAACAAGGGGAATGTTTACGCACGTATCGTATACGGTAATACTTCCACCGCGGCAAGTACCTACTTCTCTATCACCAATCAGGAGCCTGCAAACGGTACGCAGTTCTGTGGTCAGCTGAATTATGCGCAGAAGAATGTCACCGTCAATGCAAACTCCACCTCTGCCTTTGTGCTCGGTGAATGGCCGGCTCCGGTAAACGGCACCCGTCCGTTCAAGAACACGAACGAATACAATACGGTTCTGTCTAAAAAATCCGGTTCTGCCGATCTGCTTGGTGCAAACTATGGCATTCCGTATCGTGTAACAGTAACAAATGCAAGCGGTAAGCGTCTGAAGATCACTCCGAACTGGGATGGTGGCGCAACGGTTGCGAACATCGTTATGCAGAATGCAGCTGGTACCTGGTACACGACTGGCAACAAGACCTCCGGTTCCTGGTATTACGCGCTTGGCAACACGAATTCTTCCACCTTCTGCATTGTTATTCCGGGTGCAAACTACGGTAATATCCATTGCGAAATCGTAAGCTGATATACAAAAGAAAACCGTCGCAGATAAAGGTGAACACGCATAAGGACAACAAAAAATCGCTTAGAGCAACAACCGGCAGCAGTCACTTGACTGTTGCCGGTTTAACTGTGTATTTATAGTCGCTATATGCCGCGAGATAGCTGAAGCAGAACCAGAAGCCGTCGCGCTTAAGTAGTTTTTCACGCAAGGCATCGGCCTTTTTCGTCTCGCCATGCGTTTCCAGCAGTACGCAAAGGCCGTAAGCCGTCATGGCAAACTGTAAATCGTCCGGTTCCGCGTCCAACTCTGCCAGCATATCCTCCATCGGCGCAACGCCAGCCGCCACGCGCATGGCTTTTTCATACGCCGTGTGGTGGCCGACGTACATATCGGGTCGATAATGCTGCTTCAACGTTTTTTGTGCCTCGTCCGCTTTTTCAGCACGAAGCTGCGAAAGTACCAGCCAGTAGACATCCGCAATATACATATCGTCGTCCTGCGGCGCGATGGCAAGAGAACCGGCAAAAGCGGCGGTCGCCGCATCATAGTTTTGCAGCATATACTGCGCCATGCCGATGCGGTAGCGCGACTCGATGCTCATGCCGTCCGCCTGTTCGCAGTGCGTATAATCCGCGAGCGCCCGTTCAAATTGCAGCGTATCGAGATACTTGGGGCCGCGCTTGCGGTAAGCTTCCATGCGTTCCGGCTCCAGCTTGACTGCCTGCGTCAAAGCGTCGATCGCCTCCCGGAAACGCAGCTGCCAGCACAGCGCGTCTGCCAGCTCCAGAATATTTTCATATGTCTGCGGTTTTGCGCGGCAGGCGAGAATTTCGTCCGTGTCGGCAAGCCCATGCGGCAGATTCTGAAGCTGACTTTCGTGCGACGCATGAACGTCTGCAAAGTATTTTCCCATGTTACCCCTCCGAAATGGTTTCTTTTCTGGCGGTCAGTCAGAGACTGATCAGGTAAAATGCCAGACACAGCAGCATAACGCACACGCCGGGTGCCAGCAAATACTGATACGCACCCCGCAGAAACGCGCCACGCTTGTACGCAAAATTGACCATCGTCCCCCATGTCGGGCGGTAAAGGTCGCCAAGACCCAAAAATGAGAGCGTCGACTCCATCATAATGCAGCTGTTGACCCCAAGCAGAAAGCGTGAGAGTAGCACGTCCGACAGGTTCGGCAGAATGTGCCGCACGGCAATATGGGCGCGGCTGTAGCCGAGAATCCGGCAGCTTTCGATAAACGGCTGTGTGTGCAGATGCAAAACCTTTGCGCGCACCGCGCGTGCCGTGCCGACCCAACTGAACGCTGCGATCAGGACGATCAGATGTGCGGCGGAGCTTCAAAAAAACGTCGCCAGAACAATGAGCGTAATGAGCTTTGGAAGCAGAACAAAAATCTGAATAAGACTATTGAAAAGCTGACCGACCCAACCATGAAAAATCCCAAGGATCCCGATACCCGCCCCCAAAATCAGCGTCAGAATACTGCTCAAGACGCCGACAAGCAGCGCCTGCCGTGTGCCATAAACAAGCTCGGTAAAAATATCCATAGCCCATCGCGTTTGTGCCGGGCAGATGC
>ERZ773162.2189-NODE-2189-length-13009-cov-2.362514_pt1 | contig 13009 bp, 6 predicted proteins | sample MGYA00511113_ERZ773162 | MGnify/ENA primary metagenome ERZ773162 (study PRJEB29015, sample SAMEA2737807) | human gut metagenome | biome: human gut; feature: human-associated habitat; material: faeces | place: China | collected 2012 ... | reverse complement strand
TCAGAAGCGTTCGGAGTCTTCGTCGGTTCCGGAGCAGATGGAGCCTTGGTCGGCTCTGCATTCGGAGCTTTTGTCGGCTCTGCCGCCGGGGTTTTCGTCGGTTCTGGTGCCTTGGTAGGATCTGGGTTCTTTTTCCAGTTTGCAGTCAGTTTAACACCGCTTACCAGTTCACCCATTGATGGTGTGTAAGAACCGGAAGAATTTACTTCTTCATCCGCATCTACTGTCGTCCATCCGGTAAAGGTATAACCGCTTCGTGTAGGCGCTTTCAGCTCAATACTGTTTCCACCTGTGAAAGTGGATGGGTTGGAGCTGTCATTTGTTCCGCCAGCCAGATCATAACTAATTGGAAGCACATCACCATTTTCATAATAAAAATGATAACGTGTATTAAAGTAATTGTCCACATAAGAATTTTTTACAACGTATAATTTACAGCTGTCTTTGATAGAATCAAAGGCATAATATGTGTTCGTATCTCCTATAGAAGCCATAGAGTCATAATCCAGATCCAGTACACGGGCCGGAATGTGAATCTCTGTAAATTTACAGGAATCAAATGCAAAACCGCCTAACAATACTACATCTGACGGAAGTGTATAGCTTCCTGCCCAACTTTTTCCTGCAGGATAGGTGAAAATACTTCTGCCAGCCACTTCCCCTCCGCTGCTTTTATAGACCTTACTGTAAAGCACACCGTCCTGGGAAGAAAGGTACGGATGTCCTGCGTCAACTGTGATTTCTTTTAAGCTTGTGCAGCCCTTGAACATTGCACCAACTGTATATTTTACATCAGCACCAATGCGGATACTTACAATTCCACTGTCGGTGAACTGATATTTCAGGCTGTCAGTTCCATGAATATATACATTTTCAAGATGGAGGTTCTTGCAGCCCCTAAATGCACCTTCTCCGATACCTCCGCTTACGCTTGCCGGAAGAGAGGTAAAACCTGTAAGCGCTGTACAGCCTGCAAAAGCATAACTTCCAATAGTGGTTAAGCCCTCCGGGAGATTGATGTAAGTAAGGTTCTTGTTATCCTTAAATGCGTCCCAGCCAATTTCCTTCAGTGTGGAGGGCAACGTTACTTTTTTCAGTGTTTTAATGTATTCTCCCTGTCCGCGCGAGGGACTTCCATCCTCATTCCATTCAGAAGCTACAATAGTCGAAATTCCACCGACATATGTAAGTCCTTCTGCAAAGGAAACCTCCTCAACGCCGGCACAGTACTGATCCCAGCCCAGTTCCAGCTCGGATGGGGCATTATAAATTCTTTTCAGGTTACATTCCCCATAACTGTAAAAAGCTTCTTTATCAATCTCGTTATAAGCTCCTGTTGGCGGAAACGTTATCTCTTCCAGTTTCGGACAGTTACCAAATGCCTGCTTCTCGATTTTTACAGGCTGTGCACCGCCTACTGCGTCATTAAAATGCACGATTTGAAGATTCTTATCCCCATAAAACGCACCTTCTCCAATTACAAGCCGTGGATTCTGCGGCAGCTGAACGGCTGCCAGTCCGTCAAACCAGCTGCCACCTGTTGAAAATGCATTGGGCATCACATAGCAGAGTGTATCCGGAAGAATCAACTTATACAGCATTCCGTTGCCATACTTTCCATCGTAATAGAAACAGCTAAACCGGTCCCATGTGTAATCATATTCTGAATCCGGAAAATACTTACCGATTCCAATTACCTTCTTCGCCACACCATCCTTATACACATATGACGGAACCTGCAGTTCCATAACAGCCTCGGTTACTGCGCTGATAATAGCTTCTCCATTTGTTCCATATTCATGGGCATACCAGATCTGCCCCTGACTGTCTGTCCAGGAAAATTCTTCCTTGTTCCACTTTTCGCCGTCGAACTGGAAAAACTGTCCTGAGCCTTCTGCATGCACGCTAAGCGCCATACCCAGGCACATGATAATGCCAAGGAACAGCATTTTCACACATTTTGAAATTTGTTTTTTCACTCTTTCTTCCTCCCTCATTGTTTCAGTCATTTCCCTGTAATGAAAAGCATTTGGACTTTCTATTGGCAGTTCATAGCATTGCTGCTGTTCACAACCTGATCAGCAACCGCTTCGCGGAATGCTACCTGTAAACAGTAACACAGCATCCTCTGTTTTCTGCAAAATTCATCAGGAAAATTCACTCTTTTTTCTCATAAAAAGAATATCATATTGAAATTTTTGAAACAATAATGTTAAAGAAGGTTGCGTTTTTTATGCACAAGATTGCGTTTTTTATGCACAACACAACCTGTTTGACAACTATCCAGAAGGCAGTGTGAAGATACTAAACAGTTATCCTGTTTGAAAAAAACTGCCGTGTCCAATATGTTTCTTAAACATATCAGACACGGCAGTTTATCAGAGGCATCATACATCCTGTAATATTGGCAGTTCTAAAGTCTGCCCCCTAATCATTCTTACAATCTGCACGCCCCGCTTTACGGTATATTTTGTCTTCTTTCAGTAGGCGTAGCCTGCTTCGCTCTCTTACGATTTATGACACTTTGACTGTAATAACCACCTTTTTACTTCCGGAGCGTACCGTAACTTTTGCAGTACCTTTTTTCTTCGCTGTGATTACACCACTTTTTGTCACAGTGCAGACTTTCTTATTAGATGTGGTGTAGGTCACTTTCTGCTGGGTTGTGATCGGCGCCAGAATCGGTGCCAAAGTCTGTTTTTTCCCTTTCTTTAAGGTAATTTTCTTCGGTACACCTGAAATTTTGGTGGTTTTCACCGTTCCCTTCTGGATGGTAACATTCACAGTTTTTACTGCCCCACCAGCCAGAGTCACTGTAAGTTTCGTCTTTCCTGTTTTCTTCTGCGCCTTCAGCGTAACTGCACCGTCTTTGGTGTAGGAGCTTACCTTCAGAAGCTTACTGTTGCCGGAAACCACAGATGCTACATAGTCCCCACTCTCCATGCCGGAAATCTGGAACGCTTTTGTGGTCTGTTTTATTTTCATTTTCAGGCTGGAGGCTGTAAGTGTCATTTTGGAAGTCAGCGGATTTCCATTGTCTCTTTCTTCTGTGGTCTGGCAGATCTTACAGATTCTTTTCTCTTTCTGAGCTGCAAATACGGTAGCATCTGATGTCTTTTCCCATTCTCCCCAGGTATGTTCTGTCTTCCCAATTGTTTTCCCGCTGCTTAATCTGGTTCCGCAGATCTTGCAATAAGTATCTCCTGTATAACCTTCACTTGCACAGGTTGCAGCTTTTTTCCCTCTGACCTCTGTTTCCCCATGTCCCTTCGCAGGCAACTTCTCTGTTCTGGTCTGCCCACAATTCACACAGGCAAAGGTTCTGATGCCTTCCTCAGTACAGGTAGCTTCCTTTGTCACTTTTCCGTTATCCCAGCTGTGGGCGTCCGGATTCACCGGTAAAACCTCTGTTCTGGTAATATGGCAGTCCGTGCACTCATAGCTGATAATTCCTGTGGAAGTACAAGTCGCTGCTATGACTACCGTTCCGTTATCCCAGCTGTGCTCTACTGGTGGTTTTGACAACGATACCATACCGATATTCACTTCGGTTCGAAGAGGCGGAACGGTCATCCAGTCACTCCATGTAGTTTCATATCCCTCTTTCTCGTATTTTACTCTCCACCAGCCTTCCGGAACATCCCATGCATATTTTCCGTCTGCATTTGTCTGAAGAGGATTGTACTGGTTATATTCCCCGGCATTCCATTTCGTTCCATACTCGGATGGGGACGGCGTTTTATTCCAGAAATCATCAGATTCATCATATGGAATCCAGTAAGCTGTTACGGTAACATCCTCAATTCTCTCTCCTGTGGAAAGATCAAACACATAGCCGCTTGGATCTACTACAAAACGAAGCTTGAATTTTTCCCCTTTAATATCTGCTTTTCTGATATCCCAGAATAATGAGGAAGCTGCTGTAATCGTTCCCAATATGGCAGTCAGCGCAATTACCGGACCTGCGCCCATCGCACCTCCGGCTACCACCAGTGGAATCATCGCTGTCATGATCATAAACATTTTCTGGTCGCTTTCCAGATTATCTACTGCTTTTAATTTCTCTTTTAATTCCTGGTCGGAATAGTTACCGCCGGAAGCCAGTACGTCTTTTCTCAGCTCATCCATGTCTTTCTCAATCTGATAGTTCTGATATAACATAGACGCTCCCTTATTTATTGTTGACAGGTGGGAGGAGATCTGGGAAAGTGTCCAGTACTGATCCAGAGTACCGGCATTATCTGTAGCAGTGTCCAGCATAAATCCAATGTATTTATTTCCGGTAACATCCTTTACCAGCATATACCAGGTGCCTTTGTCGGAATAATCCAGGTTGCAGATATACTTGCTGTCATCATACCCCGGGATCAGATAGCCCATATCTTTATTGGCTTCGTCGATCAATCCCTTCCATGTTCCCATACTGGAGCTGTTGCTCTCGTCAAACACGCTGATGGTGACATCCAGTCCTACATCTTTCAGATCTTCCCCGAATTTACCGAGATCAATGGTTGCGTCATAATCCGTTGCTGTATTTTTCCTTACCGTAATATCATTTTCTGCACCTTCCGGAAGTCCTTTCTGCAAAGCCTCCCAGTCAAAATCCTGTCCCATTTTTACTTCTGGAACTGTTTTGTTATATTCATAGCTGATCACACCAGGAACATAATTGTGATTGGATTCATCGAAATATCCGTCTGTCACAAACGCATTTTTTTCTGGATCATAGGTTGCTTCCAGATATTTCGTCTGGTTGTTTCTGGTACTTGTAACATACAGAGTCTTTATCTGTTCCGGATTTTCAAAGGTAAGCTCATAGTCAAATTTGCTTTTCGGAAGGTAATACACCAAAGGTGTTACTCCGTCTGTCTTTGTCAGATCGTAGGATTTTATTTTGTCATGCTCATTATAGTACATTTTGAAGGACTCGATTGAGGGTTCTCCTTCATTATAGGTAACTGCAGCAGTTCTTGTTTCTGTTGTACCATCTGCCTGTGTGCAGAGTGCTTTGATCTTATAGGTCTCATAGTTGGAAGGATTTTCCAGTGTAAGGACGGCAGACCATAAGCCGGCCTTTGATACCTGGACTGTCTGCTGTTCTTTCTCATCCACAAGCTGGGTAACAGTTCCTCCAGCATTTGCCATACCGGAAACATTTACGGTTGGCTTTGATACAACATCTGGTGCATCTATGGTGAACAGATTAATGCTTTCATTCAATACACCAATGATTTCCTGGCTGGAGTTTCTATTCTTTCTGTAATTTAAAATGGCATAACTGCGAGCAGCTGACTGATTCTGTGCTTTGATGCTGAAACGGATAATTCCTGAGGTGCCTTTCACAGGAATGGTCAGTGTCCTGTCCTTTAAATTATAGTTCTGGCATAACTCCCCATCCACCTTTAATGTAGATTCGTCAAGCTCTCCGTTGGAAGGAAGAACCAGCTTCACATTCAGGTCGCTTACTGCGGATTTCCATGTGTCTTTTATGTTATAGCGTACTGTCATGGCCACATATCCATTGGCTGTGGCACTTCCGAAGTCTCCGTAATAGCTGGTGCCTGAACGATCCAGGACGGTTTCGGCGCTGTCCGTATAAGTTCCTATTTGCTCAAATGGAATATTATTTTCAATGGCATATATGGTTGCCATAGAATAATAACTGCAATGTATCGTCAGCTGTGGGCAGTTTTCGAATACAGCTTTCCTGATATCAGTAGTGGAATCTGGAATGTAAATGTCCTTTAAACCTGCGCAGTCGGCAAATGCATAATCTCTTATCGTCTTGGTATTGGAAGGAAGCGTTACTTCTGTAAGTCCGGTTGCTCCTGCGAATGCGTATGCACCGATTTCGGTCAGGCTTGATGGCAACGTTACACTGGTTAGTGTGGTTAAGCTTGCAAAGCTATGCGGTGCGATTGCCTTTACTCCTTCCGGAATCTCTATCTCGGTCAGTTTCGGACAGCCGGAAAATACATTTCCATATTCATAGCTGTTCGATCCGTTTCCACTGGGACTGTTTACCCAGTTCACCGGATAATTGGCACTGACAAGATTGCTGCAGCCTCCAAAGACTTTATAGCCCAATGTGGTAATGCTGTCTGGCAGATGTATGCTGGTGATACTGGTACAGTTTTCAAATGCATAGGCGTATATGGTGGTAAGACCATCGGGAAGCTCCACACTTTCCAGCACTGTATTTCCCTGGAATGCTCTCGCTCCGATCACCTGAACCGCATAACCACCTATGTTAGATGGAACCTAAACGCTGGTGGCACTTCCGGAATATCTGGTAATACGCGCATAACTGTTATTTACAATTACATAGGAAAAATCACCTTCTGTCATCTCTGCCGATTCAGAAAGAGCCTCTTCCAATTCATTTGTCTCTCCAGTTTCCTCTACGTTTTCTTCCACGTCGCCCGAAACAAAAGCTGCAGCATCTCGCTTTACCGCCTCATCTCCCGCTTCTGCTCCATCCATTTCCGCAGATTCCCATCCATCAGAACCATTTGCTGAAGATTCAACTGTTTCTGATTCTCCAGACCAGAATCCGTCCTTGTCAGTAACCGTTTCCTCCGATGTGGTCGCTGAATTACTCTCTTCCAACGTATACGCTTCCGATATGCCGGTTGTCGCATCGGCTTTCGTGTTGGTTTCTGTATTAGATTCCGTGTTAGTTTCCGCGTTGGTTTCTGTGTTGGTTTCCGTGTTAGTTTCCGCGTCGCCTTCATTCAAACTCTGGTTTTCAATAGAATCTTCTGCGAAGAAGTCCGCTGCAGCTGAAGTCCTAATTTCTTCTGCCGCATAAATCGGAATGCTTTGTGCACACATTGCAACACTCAACGAAATTGCAAGTATCCGGCTGATTGCCTTCCTTTTCATAATTCTTTTCTCTCCCTTAAATTCATTTGTAACTGGTCAGACTCAAACGACGAAATGCAAAGCATTTTTGAAATTGGATCTGAACAATTACATTTATTTTTGATAATTGACTAGATTCATTTTAGCATAGCTATTTTTCCCTTACAATCACAAACGGCGCCGGAAAAGTTAGTTGTCGTTTTTATGTATAAGCATGCAATTTTTATGTACATTCCATCAAAATAAGCGCATAGCATTACGCAAAAAAACCTCACCAGTCTGAGCTCTATACAAGCAGTATCAGATTAGTGAGGCTTCTTATTCGCTAGAGCGTGTTTGAAAAATCATTCCTGCAATCTGCACGCCCCACTTTGCGGGAGATTTTGCCCGAATTCAGTTGCCGTAGCCCGCTACGGCGCCCTCATCCGGACAAAATCTCCCACAAATTGTGACGCACATCTTGCAGAAGGCCTTTTTCAAACGTATTCTGGAATAGAAGCATAATAAGCAAAATCGCTGGCCAACAACCAGCGATTTTGCAATATATTCATACAGCAGACCATTTAAGGGGCGGATTTCGTGATGCCGGGATCCATGATTTCCGTCACGCTCTCAGATAATTCCGCATGGTTTTAAGTGCATTCTTTTCCAACCGGCTGACCTGTGCCTGGGAAATCCCGATTTCCTGGGCCACCTCCATCTGGGTTTTGCCCTCGTAAAAACGCAGATCAATAATATGCCGTTCCCGCTTATTCAGCCGGTTTATAGCTTCCCGGAGGGACAGATTTTCCACCCAGGTCTCCTCCTTGTTTTTCTTATCGCTGATTTGGTCCATCACATAAAGCGTATCCCCGCCTTCCGTATAAACCGGTTCAAAAAGTGACAACCCGTCACCATTATAGTGACACCCTGTCATTCTGTCAATATCTGTTTTTTCACTTTATAATGATTTTAGATTTTCGTAAGGTTTGCAAAATTTCTGTATAGAAACTCCTGCCTCCGGTCCGATCCCGTCTGTGATTTCCGCTGTTTTGCTCAGCCTACCATGCCCATGTTTCAGAATTGTTTTCCGATTGTTGCAGTTTCATGAATCCTGCAGATTTTCCCGGAAATATCGGATTGTACATGAATAAATACCAATTCATAGCATGTTTGTAGGAATTGCTTCTTGCATATTTTTCTCAATACAGGTATAATATCATTGCATCGCCTAGTAAGTGACTAGGTTTAGTCCCGGCAGACGGAACGTATCCCGGAGATCAGCTCCGGTGTCGGTTCATATCTGTCCGGAAATTGCTGAAACCTACATTTTTACCTTATATAAAATACATGGAGGAATCCGATATGTCAGAACCATTATTAAATGTAAAAAATCTCTCCGTGGATGTGGAAGAAAAATCCATCCTGCACGGGATCAACTTAACCATCAACAAAGGCGAGACCCATGTTCTCATGGGACCGAACGGCGCCGGAAAATCCACCCTCGGATGTACCTTAATGGGAAACCCGAATTACCACGTCACGGACGGTGAGATCTTCTTTGGCGGTGAGAATATCACAAAAGAGGCAGCCGACAAGCGCGCCCGCCTCGGTATGTTCCTCTCCTTCCAGAACCCGCTTGAGGTTCCGGGGATCTCCCTCTCCAACTTTATCCGCAGCGCCCTCTCCGCGAGGACCGGAAAGAACATCCGTATCTGGGATTTCAATAAAGACCTTAAGAAAGCCATGGAGGTTCTCGACATGGATCCGTCCTACGGCTTCCGTGATCTGAATGTCGGCTTCTCCGGCGGTGAGAAAAAGAAAGCGGAGATCCTGCAGCTTCTTCTCTTAAATCCGTCCTTAGCGATCCTCGATGAGACAGACTCCGGTCTCGATGTCGACGCGGTCCGCACCGTTTCCAAGGGAATCGAGGAGTACCAGAAGAGCAAGGACGGCGCGCTCCTCATCATCACCCACAGCACAAGGATCCTGGAGTCTCTCCATGTGGACAAGACCCATGTTCTCGTAGACGGCCGCCTGGTTGCCGAGGGCGATGGTTCTCTCGTCGATGAGATCAATGAGAACGGCTTCGAGCAGTTTATCGCTTCCGCAAATGAGAAGGGAGAGAACGATTAATGAAGGAAAAGACGTATGTTGAGGACGTTGACCGCAACATGTACGACTTCCGCAATGACGAGAAGGACGCTTACCGTATTAAAAACGGTCTCACCGAGGACATTGTGGAAAAGATCTCCGAAGAAAAACATGATCCGGAGTGGATGCATGATTTCCGGTTGAACTCCTTAAAAATATATCATGAAATGAAGGTTCCGGACTGGGGCCCGTCCATCGAAGGGTTAAACATGGACAACATCGCCACCTATGTCCGCGCAAATACAAAGATGAAGGGTAACTGGTCCGAGGTTCCGGAAGAGATCAAGGACACCTTCGAAAAGCTTGGGATCCCGCAGGCGGAGCGCACCTCCCTCGCAGGCGTGGGTGCCCAGTACGACTCCGAGCTCGTCTACCACAATGTCCGCAAGGAGGTTGAGGAGCAGGGCGTTATCTACACCGATATGGAAAGTGCCCTGACCGGTGAATATGCCGATATGGTAAAGGACCACTTTATGAAGCTCGTGACACCCCATGACCATAAATTCGCAGCCCTGCATGGCGCTGTCTGGTCCGGCGGTTCCTTCGTCTATGTTCCGAAGGGAGTTTCCGTCGAGATCCCGCTGCAGTCCTACTTCCGTTTAAACGCCGCAGGTGCCGGACAGTTTGAGCACACTCTGATCATCGTCGATGAGGGCGCGTCCTTACATTTCATCGAGGGATGTTCCGCTCCGAAATACAACGTGGCAAACCTCCATGCCGGCTGTGTCGAGCTTTACATCGGAAAAAACGCAAAGCTCCGCTACTCTACGATCGAAAACTGGTCGAAAAATATGTACAATTTAAACACAAAACGGGCGAAGGTCGAGGAAGGCGGAGTCATCGAGTGGGTATCCGGTTCCTTCGGTTCCCATGTTTCTTACCTCTACCCGATGAGCGTGTTGAACGGCGAGGGCGCAAGATCCGAGTTCACCGGGATCACATTCGCCGGTAAGGGACAGAACCTCGATACCGGGTGTAAGGTCGTTCACAACGCTCCGAAAACTTCTTCCTATGTAAATACGAGATCGATCTCCAAGGATGGCGGGATCAGCACCTTCCGGAGCTCCGTTGTCGTATCCGCGAAGGCAAAGGGCAGCAAATCCGCTGTCTCCTGCCAGTCCCTGATGCTCGACGATATCTCCCGTTCCGACACGATCCCGGCGATGGATATCCGCACGAAAGATGCCGACGTCGGACATGAGGCAAAGATCGGCCGCATCAGTGATGACGCCGTTTTCTATCTGATGTCCCGCGGAATCTCCGAGGAGGACGCGAGAGCCCTGATCGTCAGCGGCTTCGCCGACAATGTCTCGAAGGAGCTTCCGCTTGAATACGCGGTGGAGATGAACAATCTGATCCATCTGGAAATGAAAGGAAGTATTGGATGATGGAGAACATGAAGATCAACCAGCTCCCTTCTAAGACATGGAACTGGCTGAAAATGAATGAGACTGCGGTCTCCGGGATTTCTGTCTCCGGAGCGCATGAAGGAAACCTTGAGATCCCGGAAGGGATCAAAAAAACTGTCTGCCCGGCCGGGCTTCCGGACCGTTTTAAGGATGTCGCTGGCGGCATGGGATCCGATATGGATATGCTGGTAAAGGAAAGTTCCGCGGGTGCAGTACTGCTCTCTGCTGACAGCGATGTCTCCGGGGAACCGGCGCGGATCAGATTTGCCTACGGTGCTTTTGAGCACAGCCTGAACACCTTTGGAATTCTGGCAAAAGAAGGAAGCAATATGACCGTTATCATGGATATGGCGGCTGAACGAAACGGCGCTCCTGATGGAACCGGCACCACAGCCGGAGAAAATCCTGCTGCCGTCTCCCAGTCTGAACACACCGGGCTTTCCGCCGTGCAGACGAAATTGATTCTGGAAAAAGACGCGAAGGTGACTCTCGTCCAGATCATCCGCAACAAAAACGCGAAGACCGTTTTGAACGATATCGGGGCAAAGGTTGCTGATGGCGCGAAACTCTCCGTGATCCACTTATTCCTTGGCGGTGACCGGGTCTACAACGGCTGTAAGGCTGAACTTATCGGCAAAAAGAGTAATTTTACAGCAGACATCGCCTATACAGTTGCCGATGACTGCGTGCTCGATATGAACTACGTGGCACTCCACGAGGGAAAGAAATCCGTCAGTGAGATCAGGACCGACGGCGTGCTCCATGAAAACGCAAGGAAGCTGTTCCGCGGAACCATCGACTTTAAGAAGGGCGCTGCGGGGGCTGTCGGAAATGAGAAAGAGGATGTTCTTCTTCTCGACGACGATGTGGTCAACCAGACGATCCCGCTGATCCTCTGCGCCGAGGAGGACGTGGAAGGAAACCATGGTGCCACTATCGGAAAGCTGGATGAGGACCTTGTATTCTATCTGGAAAGCCGCGGCATGGCTCTCGCCGAGATCTACAAAATGATGGCGAAAGCAAGGATCGACGCGGTTCTCCGTTTCGTACCTGATGAGAAGACGAAGGCAGACGTTGCCTTCTACTTAGAAAGCGAGGGTTCCAATGGATGTAAATAAGATCCGGGAAGATTTCCCGCTGTTAAAGAACCGTGACATTATCTACCTGGACAATGCGGCGACTTCCCAGAAGCCCGCATGTGTTCTGGATGCGGAAAAGCGGTTTTATGAGAAATATAACGCAAACCCGTTCCGCGGTCTCTACGAGTTAAGTGAAGAGGCAACGGAATGTTATGAGGACGCGAGAAAGACGGTCGCTGACTTCCTTCACGCGTCATGTCCGGAGGAGATCGTGTTTACGAGAAACGCCACAGAGAGCCTGAATCTTGCGGCCTACACCCTCTCTGAGTACCTGTTAAAGCCGGGCGATGAGATCATTGTCAGCATCATGGAGCATCACAGCAACATTCTTCCGTGGCAGCAGGCCGCAAAGCGTTACGGCGCGACGGTAAAATATTTAGAATGCGACATGGACGGAACGATCCCGGCTGAACGTCTGGAGAGCATGATCAACGACCGCACAAAGATCGCAGCGATCACACAGATCTCCAATGTGCTCGGATGCAGGAATGATTTAAAGACATTCGCAGAGATCTGCCACCGCCACGGTGTGATCCTGGTCGGTGATGGTGCCCAGAGTGTTCCACATATCGCTGTTGACGTGCAGGATCTGGGTGTGGATTTCCTTTCTTTCTCCGGTCACAAAATGCTGGCTCCAATGGGAATCGGCGCTCTTTACGGAAAGAAAGAGCTTCTTGAGAAGCTTCCGCCCTTCCTCACCGGCGGCGAGATGATCGAATCTGTCACAAGAGAGGGCGCTGTCTGGGCAGAGGTTCCGCATAAGTTCGAGGCGGGAACCGTCAATGCCGGAGGCGCTTACGCGCTGGCTGAGGCAGTCCGCTACATGAAAAATATCGGTTTCGACGCAATCGAGGCACAGGAGAACAGGCTCACGAGAATCGCCTACGAGGGCATGATGAATATTCCCGGAATCCGTGTTCTCGGGAGCAGCGATCCGGACAACCATCACGGAATCCTGTCCTTCGCTGTCGACGGCGTCCACCCCCATGACGTGGCAGAGATCTTAAACGCTGACAATATCTGTGTCCGCGCCGGTCACCACTGCGCACAGCCGCTGTTACAGTACCTTGGAACCGCCTCCACGACGCGTGTGAGCCTCGCGTTCTACAATACAGAGGAGGAGATCCGTGCGTTCCTTGAGAGTCTTGGCGGATTAAGGAGAAAAATGGGATATGAGTAATACATTTTATAATGAAATTTTAATTGAACACAATCTTCATCCAACTCACAAGCATGAGCTGCCGGACGCAAACCTCGTCTTAGAGGGCGTAAACCCGAGCTGCGGTGATGATATCTGGCTGAAATTAAAGGTCGAGAACGATGAGATCGTCGACGGAGCTTTCGTCGGGGACGGCTGCGCAATCTCCCAGGCCTCCGCGGATATGATGTTAGATTTGATCATTGGAAAGAAAAAGGATGAGGCGCTGCGCCTCGCAAACCTGTTTCTTGAGATGATCAAAGGAA
>ERZ773162.2187-NODE-2187-length-13011-cov-3.064295_pt1 | contig 13011 bp, 13 predicted proteins | sample MGYA00511113_ERZ773162 | MGnify/ENA primary metagenome ERZ773162 (study PRJEB29015, sample SAMEA2737807) | human gut metagenome | biome: human gut; feature: human-associated habitat; material: faeces | place: China | collected 2012 ... | reverse complement strand
CGTACCTACACTCCGGACGAACTGGCGAAGGCTGCCATGCAGCTGATGGATTCCGGAAGACAGAATGAGCTTTTGGAGCTGCTGCGGCAGTTTGGAACAAACTCGATCCCGGCACTGCAGCCGTCCCAGTATGGCGCTTTCGCAACAGCTTTAAGAGGAATGGGGGCACAGATCTGATGGGAGGGCATGCAGAGCGGACTCACTCAACCTTAAGCCCGTCCAATGCCTACCAGTGGATGGCCTGCACGCCAAGCGTAATCCTGGGGCTGCAGTTTCCGGATCCGTCATCCGCGGCGGCAGAGGAAGGGACTCTGGCCCATGAGCTCGCGGAACTTAAGGTTCGGAACTACTTCTTTACCATCGACTTCGGCAAGCGGAAGCTGAATGCTGAGATCAAGAAGCTGAAGGCAAACGAGATCTGGGACGATGAGATGATGGGGTATACCGATGACTATCTGGATTACATCAAGTCCGTGGCACTGAAATTCCCGGTATCACCGCACGTCGATATTGAGAGACGGGTGGACCTGTCATCCTACATTCCGAATCTTCCGGACGAGGATCCGGCTTCCGGAAGCGCGGACTGTATCCTGTTGGGCGCCGGAGTCATCCATGTGATTGACTTCAAGTACGGAAAAAGCTCGGATGGCCGTGTGAGTGCAGAACATAATCCGCAGATGATGCTTTACGCACTGGGCGCCTATGAGTCATACAGGATCCTGTATGACATACATACGGTTCGTATGACCATTGTGCAGCCAAGACTCTCAGACGGTATTTCCGAGTGGGAGTGCAGCCTGGAAGATCTTCTGAAGTTTGGCGAGGAAGTAGAAAAGAAGGCAGCTCTTGCCATTCAGGGAATCGGGGATTTTGCCCCGGGGCCAAAAACCTGCAGGTACTGCAGGGCCAGAGGCCTTTGCAGAGCCCGTGCGGAAAAGAATGTGGAGCTTGCGTTTATGTCCGGAACAGATCCCGCGTTACTCACTACAGATCAGCTGGGTGAGTATCTGAAGAAGGGGCAAGATGTTGCAAAGTGGCTGAAGGATATCGAAGAGGTAGCTCTGAAGGAGAGTCTTGCAGGAAATGAAGTTCCTGGTTGGAAAGCCGTTGCCGGAAGAACCACCAGGGACTGGACCGACATGGACGCAGCATTTGCGAAGCTGGAAGCGGACGGCATCCAGCCGGAAATCTTGTGGGAGAGAAAGCCCCTCTCCCTTGCCCAGGTGGAAAAGGCTGTGGGCAAGAAGATATTTGCGGAAAGTGTAAGCGAATTCGTAACCAAGAAGACTGGAAAGCCGGCACTGGTGGAGACATCAGATAAGAGACCGGCTATCACCAATAAGATTAGCGCCGCGGAGGCGTTCAAGGAGGAAAACGAACATGAATGAGATGACGAACGTAACAACCGGAGAAGTAAGATTCAGCTATGTACATGTATTTAAGCCTTATGCCGCACAGCCTGGCCAGGAGGAGCGCTACAGTGTGACTGTTCTGGTGCCGAAGACTGATACAGACACCATGGCCCGCATCAATGCTGCGATCGAAGCGGCAAAGCAGAGGGGGGGTTCCGATAAGTGGAATGGCGTGTGCCCGCCGATCGTGCCGACTCCTGTGTATGACGGTGACGGCGTGAGACCTTCCGATGGCATGCCGTTCGGAGAGGAGTGTAAAGGACACTGGGTATTCACTGCCGGAGCCAAGGTAGATTATCCGCCGGAGGTCGTAGACCGTATGGGCAATCCGATCATTAACCAGTCCGAAGTTTACAGTGGCATGTATGGCCGTGTGAACGTGACTTTCTATCCGTACATGTTTGGTGGCAAGAAAGGCATCGGGTGCGGCCTTGGTCCGGTGCAGAAGTTAAGAGACGGTGAAGCCTTAGGCGGCAGCTCCATGACTGCGGCGCAGGCATTCGGAGCTCCACAACCGGCAGCGCCGGCACAGCCAATGTATGCAGCCTCACAGCCACAGCAGTCTGCAGGACAGGCTCACTGGGGGCAGCCAGCAACAGCGCCGGTAAACCCATTGACCGGTATGCCGTATTAAACCATAACAGGGGCTTTTATAGGCCCCTTTTTGAGCAGGAGAGATCAGGATGACAAGACATCTGAGTATTGATATTGAGACGCGGAGCAGCGTGGACATTGGAAAGGCAGGAGCCTACAAATATGCGCAGTCTCCGGACTTTCAGATCCTTCTGTTTGCGTACCAGATGGGCGAGGAGCCGGTTGAGATCATCGACCTAGCAAACGGTGAACGGTTACCGAATGAACTGGCGGCAGCCCTGTCAGATCCGGATGTGATCAAGCACGCGTACAACGCTGCGTTTGAGTGGTACTGTCTCAACCGCGCAGGCTTTGAAACCCCGATCGATCAGTGGCGCTGTACCATGGCCCATGGTCTTTACTGCGGGTATACTGCCGGACTGGATGCGACCGGCAAAGCAATCGGACTACCGCAGGATAAACAGAAACTGGCAACAGGCAAGGCACTGATCCGATATTTCTGTGTCCCCTGCAAGCCAACCAGGAATAACGGAAACCGGACATGGAACCAGCCCTGGCATGACCCGAAGAAGTGGGATCTGTTCAAAGAATACTGTAAGCAGGATGTCGTGACAGAACACGAGATCCTGGCACGGTTAAAGCAGTTTCCGGTACCGGATGCTGAGGAGCAGCAGTGGCAGATGGATGTGCTTATGAACGCATACGGTGTGCGGGTGGATACAGATCTGATTGACGGGGCTTTGTACATTGATGGGATCAGCACGCAGAAACTGACGGACGAGGCGGTACGGTTAACCGGTCTTGCCAATCCGAACAGCGCGGCGCAGTTGGTGCCCTGGCTGAATGACCACAGCCGGAAATCTCCGGAAGATCCGGATGTATTCCAGGATATCCAGAAGGCCACTGTGACCGAAGCACTGGGAAAGCCGGATGAGTTTCCGGAAGAGGTGCTGCAGATGTTAAGAATTCGGCAGCAGCTTGGTAAGACATCAATCAAAAAGTACGTGGCCATGGATACTGCCAAAGGCGAAGGTGACCGCGTGCGGGGTCTTACACAGTATTACGGGGCAAACCGGACAGGACGCTGGGCCGGGAGACTGGTTCAGATGCAGAACCTGCCGAGAAACTATATCAAGACCCTGGATTATGCCAGAAAGGTTGTTAAAGCGAAAAATTATGACGGACTGAAGCTTCTTTACGGGAATGTTCCGGACACGCTGTCCCAGCTGATCCGGACGGCTTTCATTCCGTCTGAAGGACATAAATTCGTTGTTGCTGATTTTTCTGCCATCGAGGCGCGTGTGATTGCCTGGCTGGCAGGGGAACAGTGGGTAAATGAGGTATTTGCCACTCACGGCAAGATCTACGAGGCTACGGCGTCCCAGATGTTCGGTGTGCCGGTTGATAAAATCGCAAAGGGTAATCCGGAATATGCGCTGCGTCAGAAAGGAAAGGTTGCAACCCTTGCTCTGGGCTACCAGGGCGGAACGTCCGCGCTGATCGCGATGGGCGCCCTGCAGATGGGACTGACGGAAGAGGAGCTTCCGGACATCGTGCAGAGATGGCGCCAGGCAAATCCCCGGATCCGGGATCTGTGGTATGCCGTGGAGAACGCAGCGCTTGCGGTCATGCAGACGGCACAGCCACAGGCCATTTACGGACTGATTTTTGCACTGGAGGGGGATCTGGTCTACGGACAGTCCTTTCTGACGGTGCAGCTGCCAAGTGGCCGGAAGCTGTATTATCCGAAACCGTTTCTGAAGGAGAACCAGTTTGGAAAGCTGGCGCTGCATTACTACACAGTTGGCCAGCAGACGAGAAAGTGGGAAGTCGCATCGCCCTACGGCGGTAAGATGCCCGAGAACATTGTCCGGGCGGTCGCAAGAGATTGCCTGGCCGTCACGCTGGAACGGATCGTGGCAAAGCATCTGCAGGTAGTGTTCCACGTCCATGACGAAGTGATCATCGATGCGCCGATGGAAACGACTGTGGACGAGATCTGCGGCCTGATGGCAGAGCCGATACCCTGGGCACCGGGGCTGATCTTAAAAGGTGCAGGATTTGAAAGTAACTATTACATGAAGGACTAGGAGGAAAAGGGATGCAGTATAACAGAAAGCTGCAGATCAGTACTGCAGGAACCAGAAAGGCCACACACTGGCCGAAATCTGAGATCATGTGGTCCGAGTTTGCAGAAAAGCTGAAAACACCGGTCCGCGGGACCGAGACGCTGGAGCAGTACCTTGCCCTCCCAAAGTCCCAGCAGGATGAGCTGAAGGATGTTGGCGGATTTGTCGGAGGAACCTTTGCAGGAGACCGCCGCAAGGCCGCCAACGTGACCGGAAGAGACTTAATCACCCTGGATCTTGACAATATTCCTGCTGGGCAGACAGAGGACATCCTGCGCCGCGTGGACGGTCTTGGGTGCGCTGCTGCGGTTTACAGCACCAGAAAACATTCCGGATATGCACCGCGGCTTCGTGTGATCATTCCGGTTGACCGGACAGGTACTGCGGACGAATATGAACCCGCAGCAAGAAAACTGGCATCCCTGATCGGCATTGAGTTCTGTGACCCGACTACCTTTGATGTGTCGAGGCTGATGTACTGGCCAAGCTGCAGCAGCGGCAGCCAGTACGTGGCCGAAATCTATGATAAGCCGTTCTGCAGCCTGGACGGAGTCCTGGGAATGTATGGGGACTGGCACGACATCAGCCAGTGGCCGCAGGTTCCGGGATCGGAAGCAATCGAGCGCCGGCGTTTGGCAAGACAGGAGAATCCGACGGTCAAGCGGGGCATTATCGGTGCTTTCTGCCGGACTTACACCATCACCCAGGCAATGGAAAAGTTCATTCCGGGAATGTACGAGGAAACGGCTATTCCGGGGCGCTACACCTATACCGGCGGCTCCACGGTTGGCGGTGCCGTGGTTTACGACGGGGGCCTGTTTTTGTATTCCCACCATGCAACGGATCCGTGCAGCGGACAGCTGGTAAATGCGTTTGACCTGGTACGTCTCCAGATGTTCGGAGACAAGGATAATGATGCAAAAGAGGGTACTCCGGTCAGCAAAATGCCGTCCTTTGTGATGATGAGCCGTCTGGCACAGGATGATCCGAACGTATCAGATCTGTTATCGAAAGAGCGGTATGAACAGGCAAGGGAAGCGTTTCAGACTCCGGAGCAGGGTGCATCGTCCGTACCGGATTACGATCTTTCCTGGTTAACCAAACTGACCAAGGATGGAAACGGCAGATACGAGAAGACCATCAACAATGCAGTAATCGTCCTGGAAAACGATCCACTTCTGAAGGGGAAGATCGTTACGGATGAGTTTGCCAGCTGCGGTATGGTCCTGGGGCGCGTGCCGTGGGATCAGCGTGATGAGAAGCGCCGCTGGACGGATGTGGATGATGCAGGCTTTTACCGTTACGTGGAAGTATTCTACGGCCTTACAGGACGGGAAAAGCTGGACCACGCGCTGATGATCGTCAGCGCCCAGAATAAGACCAATGATGTAAGACATTATCTGCAGGAACTGAAATGGGACGGAAAGCCCAGAGTGGACACGCTGCTGTCGGATTATCTGGGGGCAGATGATACCCCATATACCCGGGCTGTCATGAGAAAGTCCCTCTGTGCTGCCGTGGCCAGGGCGGTGATCGGCGGCGTGAAGTATGATTACATGCCAATCTTTACCGGACCACAGGGAATCGGAAAGAGTACCTTCCTTGCGATTCTGGGAAAGCAGTGGTTTTCAGACAGCCTTACAACCTTTGAAGGTAAAGAGGCTGCAGAGCTGATCCAGGGAACCTGGATCAACGAAGTGGGGGAACTGAGTGCATTCACGAAGCAGGAAACCCAGGTAATCAAACAGTTTTTAAGTAAGACCGAGGATATCTACCGAGCGGCATACGGTCGCAGGACGGACAAGTACCTGCGGCGGTGTGTGTTCTTCGGAACGTCCAATGACAGCGAGTTTTTAAAAGACATGACAGGAAACCGGCGCTTCTGGCCGGTGGATGTGGGCGTTAATCCGGCAAAGAGATCTGTCTGGAAGGAATTGCCGCAGGAGGTGGACCAGATCTGGGCGGAAGCTTATGTGTACTGGGCTGCAGGTGAGGAACTGTATATGCCGAAAGAAATCGAGGAGTTGGCAGTGGAGCAGCAGGAAACCCACAGGGAAGCATCCGGAAAAGAAGGCATGATTATGAGCTTTTTAGATCGTCCTGTACCGGAAAACTGGGAGCAGATGGACGTGATAAAGCGCCGTATGTTTCTTTCTGGTGGTATGCATGTGGAGCGTGCGCTGCATGTGCGGGATAAGATCTGTGCAGTAGAAATATGGGTGGAATGCTTCGGCGGGGATCCCAAATACATGAAAAGGTCTGACAGTATGGAAATTAACAATATCCTTCTGCATGGAAAATGGCAGCGGATAAAGACACCACGGAATTTTGGGCCATATGGACCGCAGAGAGGGTTCACAAGACCAGCTACATAGTGCCGAAAAAGTTTGTAGATTCTTTGTAGTTTTGTAGTTTTTGTAGTTTTCAATGTAGTCAGAATGTAGCAGGGTTTGTAGAACCCTCAAAACCGCATAAATCCTAGCAATTTCTACTATATAACTACAAAACTACAAACTTACTATAGAGAGTATAAAAATAAAAGAAATATAGAAAACGCGGTGTACATGGCGTACATAATACGAGGGTTATATACACGCGTTACGCGTATGTACGCGTAATAAAAAATATACGGAGGTGCGTTATGAGAGAGAGGGACGTTGAGAAGGTCCTGGTCGATGAGGTAAGGAGACTGGGCGGCCGGGCCTATAAATGGACTAGCCCTGGCAACGCAGGGGTGCCTGACCGGATTGTGATCATGCCGGGACATCGGCCGATATTCGTGGAACTGAAAGCGGACGGCGGAACTTTAAGCGCCCTGCAGCTGGTACAGATAAAACGCCTGAAAGAATTAAAGCAGCCGGTGGAAGTAGTTTACGGGTTATTCGGTGTTAAAAAGTTTTTTGAGAATTACGGGTATCAGGAGGCCGCGGCAAGGGTAGCCGCAAGAGCCGGACTGTGAGAGGGGATGAAGACAGATGATATTTAAACCGCACGCATACCAGCAGCACTGCATTAACCGGATCCTGGAGGTAAAAAAGATCGGCCTGTTTCTGGATATGGGACTGGGCAAGACAGTTACCACGCTGACGGCTGTGAAGGAACTGAAGTATAACCGGTTCCTGGTACGAAAAGTTCTGGTGATCGCCCCGAAAAAGGTGGCCGAGGGAACCTGGACCAAGGAAGCAGCAAAATGGGATCACACCTGTATGCTGCGGGTATCCCCGGTACTGGGAATCCAGGCAAAACGGATCCGGGCATTAAACACGCCTGCGGATCTGTATATCATCAACCGGGAAAATGTGGTGTGGCTGGTGGATTATTACCGGAACGCCTGGCCGTTTGACATGGTGATTGTGGATGAGTCCAGCAGCTTTAAAAGCCACAGTGCGAAGCGGTTTAAGGCGCTGGCCAGTGTGGGAGATAAGATCGAGCGCATGGTGGAACTGACCGGTACACCGTCACCGAATGGTCTGAATGATCTGTGGAGCCAGGTGTATCTGCTGGATGGCGGGGACCGCCTGGGAAAGAGATATACCCAGTTCAGGGAGCGATACTTCCAGCCGGACAAGCGTGGTGCTGACGGTATGGTGTACAGCTACGAAGCGAAACCGGGGAGTGAGCAGAGTATCCTGGACCGGATTTCGGATATCTGCATCAGCATGAAGGCAGAGGACTACCTGCAGCTTCCGGACATCACCTATCATGAGATCCCGGTGGAACTGGACGCAAAGTCCAGAAAGGCATATGACGAACTGGAGCGGATGATGGTTCTGCAGCTTCCGGAGGACGAGGCAGACATCAGTGTTACCAGTGCCGCAGCACTCAGTAACAAACTTCTGCAGCTGGCCAACGGTGCCCTTTATGACGAGGATCACAGCGTACATGAAATACATAACTGCAAGATTGAGGCGTTTGTGGAGCTGATCGAGTCCCTGCAGGGGAAGCCGGCACTAGTGTTTTACAACTACCAACATGACCGGATCAGAATCTTACAGGCCTTGGAAAAGATGCAGCTGCGTGTCCGGGAACTGAAGACCACACATGATGAGGATGACTGGAACGCCAGAAAGATCGATGTCCTTTTGACGCATCCCGCCAGCAGTGCTTACGGGCTGAACCTGCAGCAGGGTGGAAACCACGTGATCTGGTTCGGCCTGACATGGAACTATGAATTATATACCCAGGCAAACAAGAGACTGCACCGCCAGGGCCAGCAGGAAAAGGTGATCATCCATCACCTGGTAACCAGTGGAACCCGCGACGAAGATGTCATGCAGGCCCTGCAGCGTAAGGACGATGTACAGAACTGGGTAATGGAGTCGTTGAAAGCACGGATCCGCAAGATCCGGGAGGGGGCAAAGTGACAGACAAACAGAAAAAAGATGTGATGGTCCGGCAGAAAGGAAAAGTATTCTGTCAGGGCTGCGGTAAGGAGCTTATGCCGGATGACGATCTTTCAGACACCGAATGTGCAAAGACGAAGCGGGGTGACTGGTGTTTTTTCCACACAGGCTGCATGAACAGTGTCTGGAAGCGGAAAATCAGATGGGAGGAGAAAGAAAAATGTTCGTAAAGCAGATCACGCTGGAAGAGGCATTAAGACTGGCAGCCAATGGAAATGAGGTTATGACCCTTGTGCCAGGTGAAGAGAAAAGTGATTGGCGGGAAATGATACCAGACACCCTGCAGAATATGCTTTCCGGGGTCATGTTCTTCCGGAGAGAGCCGGCACTGGAGAAACCAATGATTGATTTGGAAGAAGATCCCCCCCCACAACCAAGAACTGATGAAGCAGTTGTCGGTGGCAAAGGGAAAAAGAAAAAGCCAATAGACACTGGGAAAATGCTTGCCTTGCGAAAAGCCGGGTGGAGCATGAAGAAGATTGGCGATGAGCTGGGAATCAGCGAAAGCAGTGTATTTAATTACCTGAAAAAGCTGGAGCAGGAAGGAAAATAGCAGAAGGCGGATATGTGGATCAATAGAGCGAAATACGAAGTTGAAAAAATTCAGGCAAAACAAAGAATTGAGTACCTTGAAAATTTAATTTGCCCGTATGAGTCCCACGACTACAGAAAAATCGATTTTCACATTGAGGGAGGCACTGGCCGCGGGGACGAGGTAACCATTTATCATTACAAGTGTTCGAAATGCGGAAAAGTTAAAAACACTTATAAAATTTTAAATTAAGATCGGGAGGATGAATGCATGAAATATACAATTGAGGCTACAGGAAACAGATGTGTGGAGACCCTGGAACTTCGCAGCGGTAAGAAATATACCAAAAAGCATTTAAGAACATCGACCGGATCCAGATGCGAGGGTGAAGAGTTTGCAGAGCAGCTGGAAGCGGATGGCGTAGATCTGGAAATTATCGACGGCGCGTCGGATCTTTTTGACGGAGCCATGTCGCTTGATTTTATGGATATGGCAAGATATGACTGGTAAAGACAGTCTTCAAGGCGGAGCGAAATTCTCTACAGGAGGTGAGATGGAATGGCGAAAAAGTTATTAAAACAGCTTGGCACGATTCTGAGTTATGCTGCAGCACTGATCTTTATAGGCATGTGTCTTGGTATTGGCTTCATGGAGGGCTCACTGCTTGCTGTGAAGATGCTGAGTAACATGTAAGAGAAGCGGATGAGTTGGAGGAGGTGAATCCATTGGACAAAGATATACTGGTCCAGTATTGCGAGATGAAGGAGGAGATAAAAGATTTACGACAGAGAATCATGAAGCTGGATAAGTTCCTTCAGGATCCGCCGATTGTGGCCGACACGGTGACCGGATCTCGTAAGGACTTGACGATCGGGCCAATCAAGGTGACCGGGATTCCGGATCCGATCTACCGCCGGAAGCAGGCAGCCAGGGAACGGTATAAAAAACTCCTGGAACTCAAAGAGGCGGAGCTGCTGGAACTTACCACGCAGGCAGAGGAGTACATAGACAGCATTCCGAAGTCGGAATTGCGGATCATGTTTAGGCTGTACTACATCGATGGTTTAACTTGGGTGCAGGTGGCACACCGAATGAATAGCATGTTCCCTAAGAGGCGGATTAAGTATACAGATGATAACTGTTGGCGAAGAAATCAGAGATATTTTGAAAATGTCGGGTCATGTCGGGAAGAATCGTGATAGTATGTAGCATGAAGCCAAAGGCGTACAGCTTGCGGCTTCCTCCATGTGAATATGCTTCCAGCTAGGTGTTACAGCTTGGCTGGGGATTTGGTTCGCAGCTACCGATTGCAAACAGCTGCAGCACGGCCCATACACCCGGCTGTGCTTAATGGGACGTAGCTCAGCAGGTTAGAGCATCTGGCTTATATCCAGCGTGTCGAGGGTTCGAGTCCTTCCGTTCCGATTTGCGAGGTAGAGCAGTCTGGGAGCTCGCCGGGCCCATAACCCGGAGGTCGCAGGTTCAAATCCTGCCTTCGCTATTTGCTTCAGAAGAAGCCCTCTTTCATGAAAGCACCTGTCGTGGGATGGGTGCTTTTCTTTTACTTGATTTTTTGCTATGATAAAAGAGGGGTGAAATTTATGTCGGTATTGAGTGCGGTTTTTATGAAAGCTGGAATTATAATGTCTAGTGATAGTAGATTAACATCAGAAAGAACGATAAATGGCATTAAGTGTATAAGTCGGAAAGATGTACTTCAAAAAACGTTCTTACTATCCGCTATTAATGTTGGGATTTCTTATTGTGGTAATGTGAATGTTGCCGGAAAGCCATTTCATGAATTTATAAAAGATTTTGCAAAGAATGAGGTCGAAAAAGATGACACGGCTTATTCTATTGCAACAAAACTATTCAATGTCAAAGATAGAGATGGTACTACAATTCTTGTGTGTGGATATATTGATGGAATTCCTTATGTATATTGTATTATTGGCAATAGGATGGAACGTATGAATGTAGATGATGATGGAAATGTTATATATTCGGTATTGGTTTTGGGCGGAAATAGATTCCCACAAAAATACTTAGATGATGAAATTAGCGGAAGGTATTCACTTTTAACACTTTCATTGAAAAATGGTATAACATTAGCAGAAAACTTAGTTGTAGTAGCAATACAAAATGTTAGTAGTTGTGGGGCGCCTATTAATACGTTAGTTATACAAGCGAATACAGCATTTTGGCACCAATGTCATTGCACTAACGAAATACTGTAGTAAAATAATGTTGAAAAGGGCCACCCCGTGTGGCTCTTTTCTTATACCCCAAAAACAAACGAATGAGAGGTGGTGGTGCATGGCCAGAGCGCCAGATGCCAGAATGGAACAGGCCAGAGAACTGTTCCTGGAAGGCAAGAAACTTATTGAAATTTCTGAGCTTCTGAAAATTCCGGAAGGGACAATCCGAAGCTGGAAAAATAGATATGACTGGGATACTGCAACGTTGCAAAAGAAACGCAACGTTGCGAAACGGAAAGGCGGTCAGCCTGGAAATAAAAATGCTCTTGGAGCCGGCGCTCCGGAGAACAATAAGAATGCAGTCACCACGGGAGAGTTCGAAACTCTCCTTTTTGATTGCCTGGATCCAGAGGAGCAGCGCCTGGCGCAGGCTGTGCCGGAGGACAAGCAGAAACTTCTCATGCAGGAGATTCAGCTTCTGACGGTCCGAGAGCGCCGTATGCTAAAGCGGATCAACCTGCTGCGGATGTCCCTGGATGATTCTGGGGTATCATCGGGAGACGAGACTGGCCTGACGGTGGTGAGTCACAAGAGCGGACTTGAAAAGGATAAGGAGACTGATCTTCTGGAATACCGCGGCAAACTGGGGCAGATCCAGAACATAGAGGATGCGCTGACCCGTGTCCAGGCCAGGAAGCAGGCTGCCATTGATGCGCTGCATCGTTACGGCGTGGATGATGCCCGGTTGGAAATCGAGATGATGAAGCTTGATCTGGCAGCGCTGAAGCTTGGTGGTCAGGAACAGGAGATTGAGGATGATGGATTCCTAGATGCGTTGAATACAGAATCACGGAATCTGTGGGGTGATGCGGATGACGATTAAAGAGCGCATTGTCGGTATGAAAGAAAAGCTGCAGGCCATGAAACAGCAGCGGGGAATCCTGACAAAGGTCCAGGTATTTCAGTTCCAGCCGTTTTCCAATCGGCAAAAGCAGATTCTTACCTGGTGGATGCCGGACAGCCCTGTAAAGGACTATGACGGTATTATCGCGGATGGAGCAATCCGATCTGGAAAGACAGTCTGCATGTCATTGTCTTTTGTGTTCTGGGCGATGGAAAACTTTAACGGCCAGAATTTTGCTATGTGCGGTAAGACCATCGGCTCCTTCCGGCGAAATGTTCTGTTCTGGCTGAAGCTGATGCTTAAGAGCCGCGGGTACAAGGTTGCAGATCACCGGGCGGACAACTTGGTAGAAATCAGCCGTAAAGGTGTTACCAACTACTTTTACATCTTCGGCGGCAAGGATGAGCGTAGCCAGGATCTGATTCAGGGTATTACACTGGCGGGTGTCTTCTGCGATGAGGTCGCGTTGATGCCAGAGAGCTTCGTCAATCAGGCAACCGGTCGTTGTTCTGTGACTGGTTCCAAATACTGGTTCAACTGTAACCCGGATGGACCATATCACTGGTTCAAGGTAAACTGGATTGATAAGGCTATTGGGTACCTGGGCAAGAAAAACGCTGCAAAGCTGCAGGAAGAAGCCCAGGCGAAAGGCGCAGAGCTGAATCTGAAAAAGCTTCTGTACGTGCATTTCACGATGGACGATAACCTGAGTCTGTCAGAAGCCATCAAGGCCAGATACCGCAGCATGTACAACGGCGTATTCTTCAAACGCTATATCGAAGGGCTCTGGGCGATGGCTGAGGGCATCATCTACGACATGTTCAGCCAGGACAAAAACG
>ERZ773162.2169-NODE-2169-length-13139-cov-4.160119_pt1 | contig 13139 bp, 11 predicted proteins | sample MGYA00511113_ERZ773162 | MGnify/ENA primary metagenome ERZ773162 (study PRJEB29015, sample SAMEA2737807) | human gut metagenome | biome: human gut; feature: human-associated habitat; material: faeces | place: China | collected 2012 ... | reverse complement strand
AACAGCGGTTCTCTACCTGTAGTCAGCGGTATTTCTGTGGAGATCAGGGAAACGGATGATGGTTATACATTGAGCAAAGTTATGAAGGATGGAAAGAAAGTTCAAGACAATGAAATGTTCACGGTAACCTGCCTGACGATACCTAAACACATGGAGAATTATCCGGTAGAGGATAATATTGTGTTTGATAGGGGAGATACTTCTGTGAAGGATACCTGGATAGGATATATTTCAGATGGTGATGCCGTTCTTGCAGAGCCTGAAGACTATGTGGCTCTGAGGTGAGAAAAATGGATATTAAGAATCATAATACAGACAAAAAGAAACTTGTCAATAGAAAACAATTCAAGGCAGCTGTCGTTATAGCTGTTTTTCTTGGAATCGTATTGACGGTTTCCCGATATTTTAAATTTGTGTCGAAAACGGTATATGAGGAAAGTGTGTCTCATCTGACAGAGATTTTTCATCAGTCTGATAATATGCTGCGGGAACTGACAGACAAGAATCTGACCTATCTTCATATGTGGGGAGAGAATCTGCAGAACACCTTCAATGAAGACGAAATTCGTGATTATATAGAGAAAGCACAGGAAGATGCCGGCTTTTTAGAATTCTTTTTTCTGTCAGCTGACGGAAACTATAAGAAGGTAACAGGTGAAACAGGGTATCTTGGATTACAGGGAAATATGGAAGAGGAGCTCCGACAGGGAAGTGATGTGATAACAAATGTAGCAGTTCCTGGAAAAGCCCAGCTGCTTGTTTTTGCAACTCCCAAGGCCTATGGAAGTTATCAGGGATTTGAATATGATGCGATTGCCATTGCCTATGAGAATTCTGATATCGTAAATGTACTGGATATCTCTGCTTTCGACGGAAATGCCCAGAACTATGTGATTCATCCGGATGGTCGTGTTGTGGTGGAGCATTCTTCTGGGTCATGGGGGAGAGTGTATAATTTCTTCGGTGTTCTGAGAGAGCATTCTGATATGTCTGAAAGAGAGATCAATGAGCTTTCGGAGAAGTTTAAAGAAGGACGTACCGATGCGAAGCTGGTAAAGCTTGATGGAAGGAGCTATTATCTGGTCTATGAAAAATCAGATATCAAGGATTGGATGTTTCTGGGACTTGTCCCGGCGGATATCGTGAATGCCAGTATGAATAGCCTGCAGTTTAATACAATGCTTCTCGTGGGAGGAGTCGTGCTCTGTATTGCCGCTTTACTTATCAGTTTTATTGTTCAAAAAGGCAGAACAAACCTCAGGAAAAAGGATACGGAGATCCTGTATAGAGACGAATTGTTTCAGAAGCTGTCAATGAATGTAGATGATGTTTTTCTGATGCTGGATGCTAGAACATATCAGGCAGATTACGTCAGCCCGAATGCGGAAAAATTGTTGGGGATTACGGTAGAAGAGATCCGTAAGGATATTCATGTTTTGGGAAAATTGCATTCCGAAAATCCGAAAGAACCGGATAAAAATTATCTGGAGAGAATCCGGGTTCATGAACAGAAAGAATGGGAGTTTGAATACGTTCATTATAAATCAGGAGAGCAGCGCTGGTTTCATAATGTTGCAATGTGCAGCGAGGTAAACGGAAAAAGAAAATATATCTTGGTTATGTCGGATCGTACCTCTGACAGGAAAATGAATCAGGCACTTTCTGAGGCAGTCCGTGCTGCGGAGACAGCAAACCGGGCCAAGAGTACGTTTCTTTCCAATATGTCTCACGATATCCGGACACCCATGAATGCGATCATCGGTTTTACCACACTGGCTGTAAGTAATATTGATGATAAGGAAAGAGTCCGGGATTATCTGGGTAAGATTCTTTCATCCAGCAACCACCTGCTCTCACTGATCAACGATATACTGGATATGAGCCGGATTGAGAGTGGAAAAATCCATCTGGAAGAAACAGAGGTCAGCCTGTCGGATGTGCTTCATGACCTGAAGACGATCATTGGTGGGCAGATCCATGCGAAGCAGCTGGAGCTTTATATGGATGCAATGGATGTGACTAATGAGGATATCTATTGTGATAAGACGCGTCTGAACCAGGTACTGTTGAATCTTTTGTCCAATGCGGTTAAGTTTACACCTGCTGGTGGAACCGTTTCAGTCCGGCTCAAACAGTGTCCGGGGACGCAAAGCGGCAGTGCGCTGTACGAGATCCGGGTAAAGGATAACGGAATCGGTATGAGCCAGGAATTTGTACAGAAGCTCTTTTCTCCTTTTGAGAGGGAGCGGACTTCCACGGTCAGCAAGACTCAGGGTACAGGACTTGGCATGGCAATCACCAAGAATATTGTAAATATGATGGGCGGAACTATCGAGGTTCAGACAGAACAGGGCAAGGGCACGGAATTTATTGTCCGTCTGCCATTTCGGATTCAGCCTGAGCATCAACGTATAGAGAAGATCGTAGAGCTGGAAGGTCTTAAGGCACTGGTTGTAGATGACGATTTTAATACCTGTGACAGTGTGACAAAGATGCTTGTCAAGGTTGGAATGCGTTCAGAATGGACTCTTTCCGGTAAGGAGGCTGTTCTCCGGGCGCGGCAGTCTATGGAACTGGGGGATGCATTCCATGCGTATATCATTGACTGGCGTCTGCCGGATATGAATGGCATTGAAGTTACCCGTCAGATCCGCAGTCTGGGTGACCATACGCCAATCATTATCCTGACGGCTTATGACTGGTCAGATATCGAAGTGGAGGCCAGAGCGGCAGGGGTTACAGCATTCTGTTCGAAACCTATGTTTATGTCAGATATCAGAGAGACGTTGATGACAGCTATCGGCCAGAGACAGGCTGAGCCGGAGGACAGCATTCTTCCGGCAGCAACCTCGGATTTCAGAGGCAAGTGTATACTGCTTGTGGAGGACAATGAACTGAATCGTGAAATTGCGGTGGAGATTCTGAAAGAATATGGTTTTCAGGTTGATACTGCCGAAAATGGAGCAGAGGCAGTGGAGAAGGTGAAGAATTCGCAACCGGGCGGTTATGATCTTGTGCTGATGGATGTGCAGATGCCTGTCATGAACGGGTATGAGGCTACAAGGCGGATTCGTGCCCTGAATGATCCGGCACTGGCGAAAATCACCATCCTTGCCATGACTGCCAATGCTTTTGACGAGGACAGAAAGAAAGCTATGGAATGCGGTATGGATGGATTCCTATCCAAACCAATTGTCGTAGAGGAATTGATTGATACATTGCAAAACAATCTTTCATAGAGAGGAGAGAAAAATATGACTATACAGGAATGCTATGAAGCAATCGGAGGAAATTATGAAGATGTCTTAGGACGTCTTAACAGCGAAGCATTGATCCGGAAATTCACATTCATGTTCCTTGAAGACCCCAGTTATATGCGGTTAAAGCAGGCCTTGGCAGATAAAAATTATGAAGAGGCTTTCCGCAACGCACACACATTGAAAGGGGTTTGTCAGAATCTTTCCTTTGACCGTCTGTATGAAGTAAGCTATGAGTTAACAGAGCTTTTGAGAGATAAAACCGGAGAACAGCCGGGGATACCGGAAACAATGGAAAAAGTAACAGAAATATATGAGATAACCATTGACGAAATTAAGAAGGTACTGTCGCATTAAGTAATGCGACAGTACCTTCTTAATTTGCAAAGGGCATATTACACAAAAATATAAGTTGTGTATTTATGAAAATTACCGAAATTTTCAGATTCAAGAAAAAGAAATTACTAATTTATGAAATAATTGGTATAATAAACCTATATTGGCGGATTTGGCGGCACCGCATGAACAGCACAAAAACTGGTTTATTGTCGAAAGGAGGAACGAAGAAATGTTTGAGAAAGGAGAATACATTGTTTACGGACACAACGGAATCTGTGAGGTCGAGGATATCACACATCTGAACCTTTCAGGGGTGGATAAAGGAAAATTATATTATGTGCTGGCGCCGTTGAATAAGAAAGAAAGCCGTATCTATTACCCTGTGGACAGAGAAAAAGATGGACGCGCAAGGCGCACGATCACTAGAGCAGAAGCAGAACAGTTGTTAAATGAAATTCCGAGGATTGCATTGATCGAAGTGGTTAACGACAAGATGCGAGAAGATATTTATAAGCAGACACTTTATTCCGGGGATTGCCGCAACTGGGCTGCATTGATTAAAACACTGTTTCTGCGCAGACAGGACAGACTGCGTCAGGGAAAGAGAATTGCTTCTGTGGATGAACGATATATGAAGATGGCAGAAGAGGCTCTGTACAGTGAGATGGCATTTGCACTGGATAAGTCTAAGGAAGAAATGGAACATTTTATTATTGATTATATCGAAAACAGGCAGGAAATGGTCTGCGGCTAGACAGATATGACTGCAAAAGAAAAGCGTTCTTCCCACTCCCGATAAATACGGGAACGGGAAGAGCGCTTTTTATTTACGCGAGCAACGAGCCAAAGTCCGTGCTTGCACGAGACCTTGGCGTTGCTAAGCGCCAGTGGCGCTTGTTTAGCAACGACCGAAACGGAGTGTAGAGGCCGCGATAACTTGAGAAACACGCTTCGCGAGTTTCTCATAGTTTTTGCTTACATTTCCTGAAGAGCGGAGACCAGTTCTTTGAATTTCTGGGCGTTGGATGCTTTCAGAAGGATAGCATCCTGTTCTTTGAGAATCTGCGGAGCAGCTGCCAGAAAATCGGCCTTGGTTTCATAATGAATGCATTCTGTCTGTGGGGCAGCCTGCTTTGCTGCTTCATGGATCGCACGGCTCTTGACTCCGATGGTTACCAGAAGATCAATGTGAAGATCCGCCATATGAGTACCAATGGAAGCATGAAGTGCTTCGGAATTGGTGCCAAGCTCGCCCATATCACCCAGAACAGCGACTTTTCGTGTCAGAGCATAATTAAGTGTATCAAGAGCACCTTTCATGGAATCAGGGCCTGCATTGTAGCAGTCATCCAGCAGCGTATAGTGTGAAGCGTGAATCACATGTCCGCGGCCTGCAATGGCTTTTAATGCTTCGATTCCATGGGAAATCTCTTCCAGGGTCAGTCCCAGTGCCAGTCCTACGCTGGTTCCGGCACATGCGTTGTAGACCATATGATTGCCAGGAAGTGGAATCACCGGAGTGATGTCGCCGGATGGGGTATGGATGCAGCATCGTACACCATCCAGACCCAGATTTTCAATCTGATCGGCCCAGATCCGATCGTCCGAATGAAGGCCAAAGGTTACAGCCCGGTCTTTTAAGGCGATCAGCTTGTCATCATCACCATTGATAAAGATCTTTACATCCGGGGCAGCAAAGTCAAGAAGCTCAGATTTTGCTTTGAAAACACCGTCTCTGGTTCCTAAGAATTCCAGATGGACATCACGGATGTTAGTAAAGACGCAGTAATCCGGACGGGCAATCTTGCTCAGACGATGCATTTCACCGAAATGGTTCATGCCAAGCTCAAGTACAGCCACTTCGTGACTGGTGTCGATCTGAAATACGGTCAGCGGAAGACCGATTTCATTATTCAGATTTCCAGGAGTCTTCAGAACTGAATATTTCTGGCTCAAGATTGAAGAAATCATCTCTTTGGTACTGGTCTTTCCTACACTTCCGGTGATGGCAACGACCGGGAGCGTCAGTGTTTTCCGATAGGCCTCAGCTGAATCTTTTAATGCCTGCAGAGTATTTTCTACCAGAAGATAAGGGCCGGAAGGATTTTCCAGCTTCTGCTCACTCAGTGCACAGATGGCTCCTTTTTCAAAGGCAGATGGAATAAAGGTATGCCCATCTACCCGCTCACCTGCAACAGCTGCGAAGAGATATCCTTCTTCAATCTGGCGGTTGTCGATCACAACACCGTGGATCTCCTGCTCAAGAACCTCTTCAGGTCCAAAATACTGTGCCTGGCAGGCTTTGGCAAATTGTCTTACTGTAAAATGTCTCATGTTCTTCACCTACTTGTATTTTTTAAGAGAAACTGCGAGGATCCATTCACAAAGGTCATCAAAGGAAAGGCCAAGAGCCTGTGCTTCCTGAGGCATCAGACTGGTAGGGGTCATGCCGGGAAGCGTGTTGACTTCAAGTGCATAGTCTTCCATGGTGACGGTATCAAGCATAAAATCCACCCGGGCATAGCTCTGGATGGAGACGGCAGCGCAGGCTTCTTCTGCATGCCGCTGCATCCGTTTGGAGACTTCTGAAGGAAGATCCGCTGGACAGGTCTCAATGGTACTGCCTGCCTGATATTTATTTTTATAATCATAAAATCCGGTCAGAGGTGCGATCTCAATAACAGGAAGTGCTTTTCCTTCCACTACAGCGATGGAAAATTCCCTGCCTATAATGCATTTTTCAATAATGACATGATCTTCATAGGTAAAGGCCTCTTTCAGTGCAACATGAAGTTCATCTTCGTTTTCCACGCGGTACACGCCTACAGAAGAACCACCACAACAGGTCTTGACCATGCACGGATACGTAAAGTCTTCCGGCAGTATCAGCTCTTCTTCACTGCGGACTGTGATGCCTGCAGGTGTAGGGACATGGTAGCACCGGAACATTTCTTTGGTAATGCTCTTATCCATGCAGAGAGCACTGCTGGCATGCCCGGTTCCGGTGTAGCGGATGCCGTACAGATCGAACAGTGCCTGGATCCGGCCGTCTTCGCCGCCTTCTCCATGAAGGCCGAGGAATACAATATCGCAGAGACTGCAAAGCTCCAGTACATTTGGACCTAAGATGCTGCGGTATCCGGGACGTCTGGCCTTGACTTCGTACAGGTCGGGGGCTTTTTCCGAAACACCGCGGATGGAGGCCGCCCAGTCTATCTCGGAATCAAACAGTTCTTCAAGATGTCCATGGACACCGGGCAGTCCGAGAAACAGATCAACCAGGATGACCTGATGCCCTTTTCGCTTCAGTGCTTTGTAGATCTCACTACCACTGCTCAAGGACACATCACGCTCTGTGCTGATGCCGCCTGCTAGTACTACAATTTTCATAAAAAACTCCTCATTACTTAGATTTTAGATCTGGTGACTGTCCAGCATCTCCTGAATCTTCTGCTGGGTATAGGCACCGATAAATTTCTGTTCTTCTTTGGAAAGCTCCTTCGGATATATGGGGGCACCGTATTCTACCACCACATGTGCTGGCTTCATCTTTGGAAAATGAGCTTCCCAGATCTGCGCAGAGTTGGAAATGGCGATAGGGATGATCGGACAGCCGGTCTTGGTTGCCATTTTCATACTTCCTTCTTTGAATGGAAGCATCTTGCCATCTTTGCTTCTGGTTCCTTCCGGGAAAATACAGATGGAGATTCCCTTTTTGATATAGTCTATGCCAGTCAGGATCATCTGCATACCGGCACGCATGTCACTGCGGTCCAGAAACAGACAGTACAGCCGTTTCATCCAGTCGCGGAGCAGCGGATATTTGAGCATCTCTGCCTTTGCTACATAGCCGGTCAGATCCGGGCACTGAGAATAGGTCAGCAGAATATCAAAATAGCTGCTGTGGTTGCCTACATAGAGAACAGCCTGATCCTTTGGGACATTTTCATGACCAATATAATCGATCTTAGCACCTGTTACCCACAAAATAAATTTGAAAATACCCTGAACCATGCGAAGGGAGCTGATGTCTCTGGCGCGGGGATTTATTTTCCCGATGAGCCATTCGATCAGCAGGATCGGGATACCTACGATCAGGTAGAGCAGGACGATCAGCACTACCAGTATAAAACGTATCATAAAATAACTCCTTTATTCAAATAAGTGATTTATCCCCAGCGGCCAAACAACTCAGTCATCTGTTTCAGACCTTTTGCCATTCCTTCATCCAGAAGCCCGAAACGATAACGGAATTCCCAGTTGTCGGTTGCTGTGCCAGGTGTATTCATGCGATGCTCACTGCCAAGCTTCAACAGGTCCTGCACAGGGAAAATAGCATATTTTGCAATGGTTCCCAGACATGTGCGGATAAAATCCCAGCTCACACTGGAAGCATCCGTGTTCATATAACGGCGCACTTTGTCCTTGTTCTGCTCATTGGTATGCTCATACCAGCCGCAGGTAGTGTCGTTGTCGTGAGTTCCGGTGTAACAGATACAGTTACGGGTGCTCAGCTGATGCGGCAGGAAGGTACTCTCGCCGGTTCCATCAAACCCGAACTGCAGGATCTTCATGCCTGGAAAACCAAGAGTGTCGCGGAGCTTTTCCACTTCTGGTGTAATGATACCCAGATCTTCTGCGAAGATCGGAAGCTCTTCACCCAGTGCTTTCTGGATCGCTTTAAACAGTGCTTCACCCGGACCTTTTTTCCATTTACCATTCATGGCGGTCTCCTCACCGGCCGGAACTGCCCAGTATGCTTCGAATCCACGGAAATGGTCAATACGGATATAATCGACCTGATCCAGCTGGTTGCGGACACGCTCGATCCACCAGCGATAACCATCATCTTTCATGGCATTCCAGTCATAGAGCGGGTTGCCCCAGAGCTGTCCGGTAGCACTGAAATAATCTGGCGGAACTCCGGCAACTTCCAGAGGATATCCTTTGGAATCCAGTTTAAACAATTCTTTGTTTGCCCATACATCTGCACTGTCAGGTGCGGTAAAGATAGGAATATCACCGATGATGGCGATTCCTTTCTTGTTTGCATAATCTTTCAGCTCATACCACTGGCTGAAAAATGCAAACTGAATGAAACGATAATAATCAATTTCGGAAGCCAGCAGCTTCATCCAAGACGCCCGTTCCTTCGGAGTCGGATCTAAGAGACTGTCCTCCCACTCGTACCAGGGCAGACCATTGTGATAATCTTTGCCTGCCATATAGAGACAATAGTCATCCAGCCAGTATTGATTGTTTGACTGAAAAGAATCATATTCCTCCAGAAGATTCTTGTCTGCAGTGTGACGGAAATGCTCATAGGCTTTTTTGAACAGGGAAGTCTTATATGTAGTTACTTTGTCATAGTCTACCCGATCAGCATTGAACTCCGGAATGGGATGAACATCTGCCTCTGTGAGCAGCTTTTTCTCGATCAGCAGCTCCGGGCTGATCAGAAGTGTCTGTCCTGCAAAGACAGAATAGCTCTGGTAGGGAGAATTGCCGTTGCCAGACGGTCCAAGCGGAAGCACCTGCCACAGATGCTGTCCGGCCATAGCAAGAAAATCAATAAATTCATGTGCCCCCCGACCCATATCACCGATACCGTATGGAGACGGGAAAGAGGTGGGATGTACAAGAACACCGCTATAACGGTGGTTAGTCTTATCTTCTGCTGCAACTTTAAAATGCATAATAATTTCCTCGTCTTTCACGTTGTTACGATTTTCTTCTTATTATACGTTACCGCCCGGAGGAATACAAGGAATAACCATGGTCTGAAATGCTTTTTTTCTTCATATAGATAGAATAAATGGCGAGGAGAAATGCAGGATATGAGAAAATGGTGTTGTCTGTTGATACTTACATTTCTGCTGTCTGGATGTGGAATGCAGACACAGGAAAGTGAGAGGCTGAAAGATCTGGATTTTACTGTGATGGATCTGGAAAAAGTGCCAGAAGAACTGAGGGATGTGCTGGAGGAAAAAAAGAGTATGCCGTTCAAGGTAACTTATGAAGATGACGGGTATCTCTATATCTGTGTAGGTTACGGAGAGCAGGACACCAGCGGATACAGTATTGCGGTAGAGGATCTGTATCTGACGGACAATGCAATCTGTGTGGATACGGAACTGCTGGGGCCTGGAAAAGGAGAGACGACCACTGCGGCGGTAACGTGTCCTTATATTGTGTTGAAGCTGGAATATCTGGATAAATCGGTCGTGTTTGAATAAAGGAGTGAAATCATGGAGCTGGAACGGAAATATGTGACATTAAGCAAGCAGAAGGGTCATGCCGTCAGTCAGGTGACACTGGAGGAGGATCTGAATGTGCCGGATCAGAAGCCTGACATTTTCCGGATCGTTCACCGACAGGGAGAATTCTGCCCGGACGAGATCAAAGGTGAGGCCGGGAAGGTAAAAGTCAGAGGCATCTTTCATTATCGAATCCTGTACATCGGAGAAGGTGCCGGACATATGCCGGAGCTATTAGAAGGCAGTATTCCAGTGGACGAGGTCGTGTTTTTAAATGATCTGGAGGAAGGAGATCAGGTGGATTTCCGTTGGAGTCAGGAAGACCTCCATGCATCGGCGATTCATTCCCGCAAGGCAAATATGAAGACGATTCTGACTTTGTCCGTGGAAGCCATGAAGGAACAGCCTGTACCGCTGGTGGAGATACCTGAAGCAGAAGAAGATCTGTATGTACGAACCTGTCCGCAGAAATTGCAGCAGGAAGTCATACATAAAAAGGATACCATTCGGATCCGTGAGGACCTGAATCTTCCGCCGGGAAGGCCGAATATCCATCGGATCCTTTGGAAAGAGGTCCGGGTACAGGGCACGGAGGTGAGACCGGAGGAAGGAAAGTTTATTGTAAAGGGGGAACTGCTGGTCTTCTTTCTATACGAAAGTGAGGACGAGGAAAAACGACTGCAGTGGATAGAACAGGGGATTCCCTTCCGAAATGAAGTCGCCTGTGAGGAATGCCGGGCTGATCTGACAGGAAAAACGGAGATTACATTGTCGAAGGCCGAATTGGAACTTCAGTCAGATTTTGACGGGGAACCAAGGAATGTACGTGTGGATGTGGTGTTGGATCTGTGCATGCGGTATTTTGAAGATCTGACCTGCGAAGTGCTGGCGGATGCATACAGTCTGTCCCGTGAGATCCTCCCGGTGATACAGGCTTGTGCGTGGACGTCAGTAGTGCAGATCGCAGATTCAAGAACAAGATTATCAGGACGGATCAGGCTTTCGGAAAATGATGCTCCGATCCTCCAGGTTCTGACAAGTGGTATGCAGATTCATGAGGAATATGCGGAAAAAACTGAAAAAGGATTGTTGATCCAGGGAAATGTGGAAGTCTGGGTGCTCTGTGCCACAGAGGATGATGCACAGCCTGTGACTTGTGTGCAGCAGACATTTCCATTTGAGCATACCGTAGAGATACAGAATGGGGAGCAGGCGGCAGACTGGCAGATTTTCTTATGTCAGGATCAGCTGCTCGTAGCCATGCTGGATGCCAGAGAGCTGGAGATGAAGGCAGTGCTGCAGGTGCAGGTCATGTTCACCAGAACGGAGACGCTGCAGGTGGTGGAGCATCTGGAGGAACAGCCCCTTGATATGGAACGGGTGCGAGGCCTTCCCGGAATGGTGATCCATGTGGTGCAGCCGGAGGAAACGCTGTGGGATATTGCGAAAAATCATGGCTGCGCCTGTGAATCAGTGAGGAAACTCAATGAGCTGAAGGATGATAACCTGAAAGCAGGAAGCAAGCTTTTGCTGGTCAAAGAGATCACTGGAAAACAGAACTGAAAGAACTGTGAAAAATGATTGTATCCAGCTCCTGAATCTATTAGAATAGAAGCAGAGCATATTCTGAAAGAAACAGGGAGAAAACAATATGGATAAGATACAGTTAAAAGCGCTGGCAAAGATCAATCTTGGGCTGGATGTGCTGCGCAGAAGAGAGGATGGCTATCATGAAGTGAAGATGATCATGCAGACCATCGGGCTTCATGATGATCTGGAGATCCGTAAAACGAAGACGCCGGGGATTCAGGTAAAAACCAATCTTTATTATCTGCCCACCAATGAGAATAATCTGGTCTACAAAGCGGCAAAGCTTCTGATGGATGAGTTTCAGATTCAGGATGGAGTGTCCATTCAACTGAAGAAACGTATTCCTGTAGCGGCCGGTATGGCAGGTGGCAGCTCTGACGGCGCAGCAGTGCTGTGGGGAATCAATCAAATGTATGGCCTGGGACTTTCCATGCAGGCGCTGATGGAGCGTGGCGTCAGGCTGGGAGCCGATGTGCCTTACTGTATTCAGAGAGGAACAGCACTGGCAGAAGGGATTGGGGAAAAACTGAGTGTGCTGCCGCCCATGCCAAAATGCACGATCCTTATTGCGAAGCCAGGCATCAGCGTGTCCACAAAATTTGTGTATGAGAATCTGCATGCCAATGATCTGAAGCCGGAGCAGCATCCGGATGTGGACAGCATGATCGAGGCTATGCGCCAGAAGGATTTGGGGCTCTTATGTTCCCGTATGGGAAATGTGCTGGAGACCGTTACGATTCCGGCTTATCCGGTGATCAATGAGATCAAGAGGACGATGATGGACAACGGAGCCATTGGTTCTATGATGAGCGGGAGCGGTCCGACGGTCTTTGGAATCTTTGATTCTCCGGTGGCTGCAAAGCAGGCCATGAAAGCGGTGCGTGCGGCGAAGCTGGCAAAACAGATCTGCCTGACTACACCGTATAATGTGAAGAGATAGGCGTATAAAATGAATAAGAGAGGGATATGATAGTTCCATGCAGAAAGGATGAGCATAAGCTCATCCTTTTTTATGCGGGAAACGTGAGTATGAGGAAAGGATGTTATGCATGGGCGAGATATCTCCGCAGCTGGCGGACAATGAAGCATGGGTAGATCAGACCTTTGAAAAATGTGATGATATTCTACATCGACAGGTCTATCTGGGTCAGGGCAGGCAGGAAGGATTGCTGGTCTATGTGGAGGTGGCGGTCAGCAATCTGATGCTGGAGGAGCATGTGATCGGGCTGTCGGATGTACAGCCGCTGAAATCCTATGAAGAAGGAAAGGCTGCTCTTCTGGCGGGAAATGGGTTGTTATTTTTAGATGGAGATACGAACTGTTATAAGATTTCCAGCAAAGGATATCCAGGACTTGGAGTAAAGAAAGTCCGGGTTGTGGCCAACAAGGTTCGGAATGAGGACGATGAAGCATTTATTAAAGAAAGGATTCCTGAAGAGGATCTCCTGGGCTTTATCCACTACAATCCGGAAGTGATCGACGCAGACCGGCAGGGGAAATCCCCCTATGACTGCAGTGAAACTGCAGTGGAAGAAATCAAAAAAATAAAAGAAAAACTGGAAGCCTGAGTCCAAGAGGCTCCAGTATTCTGAATGGAGGTAATTATCGTGACTTTATTTGACGTGATTTTCAGCGGAAACGATACAGTCTATGATCTGACAGTAAAAGCTGTCGATGATGCAATTGCAGCAAACGG
>ERZ773162.2157-NODE-2157-length-13208-cov-7.278796_pt1 | contig 13208 bp, 6 predicted proteins | sample MGYA00511113_ERZ773162 | MGnify/ENA primary metagenome ERZ773162 (study PRJEB29015, sample SAMEA2737807) | human gut metagenome | biome: human gut; feature: human-associated habitat; material: faeces | place: China | collected 2012 ... | reverse complement strand
GATGGTTTAACTTCAGGCAACATACTCTTAGGTATTTTGAAATATGCTAATAATTCATCATCCCAGCACAGCTGGTGGATATCAAACAACATAGTTCTTGAAGCATTTGTATAATCAGTGACATGAATTTTACCACCTGTTAAATTATAAATCAGCCAAGTATCAACAGTACCAAATAGTAATTTATTTTGATTGGCTAATTCTCGAGCGCCATCGACATTTTCTAGGATCCAAGCAATTTTCGAAGCCGAAAAATATGCGTCAGGAATTAAACCAGTCTTAGCAATAACCATTTCTTCTAAACCATCTTTTTTTAACTGCTCAATCATTGCTGCAGTTCTTCGACATTGCCAAACAATCGCATTATAAATAGGCTCCCCAGTATCTTTATTCCAAACAATTGTAGTTTCTCGCTGATTAGTTATTCCTATTCCTGCAATTTCGTCAGCTTTAGTATTATTCAATGCCATTGCTTCACTGGCTACTGCTAATTGTGAAGACCAAATTTCCATAGGATTATGTTCTACCCAGCCTGGTTGAGGAAAAATTTGTTTAAACTCACGTTGAGCCATCGCACTTATATTTCCTTTTTGATCAAATAAAATACAACGTGAACTAGTCGTTCCTTGGTCTAAAGCCATTACATATTTAGCCATAAAGCTCATCTCCTCCAATCGATTTTGTTGCAACAATATCTATCCCACTATCTAAAATATTAGCAACAATTATTGTATCCATATTCAGTGCTAATCCTGTATTGATGAAACATACGGGGCTGGATTTAATAAGCTTTTTAGTATGTATATTTATAATTATAAAGATTTGTTTTGTTGAAAAAAATAAGACGGTAATTGTATATATCATAGGAAGCTCTATGGTATTGGAATGTGTTGAGATGTTTTTTTCACAAATTGTTGAGACAATAGTAGAGATGCTAAAACTCAATGCAAGAAATTATTCTAATCTAATAGCATCACTATTAACGTTGATTTGCATTATTGTTTTATCAATTATAATAAAACGAAAGTATATTTACGGAATAAAGAAGATAGCTGTTAAATATTGGACAATTATGACGATAAATATAATGGCAAATTTCTGTGTATTGGCAATACTGGCATATATAACAATGAAACAGGTTGTACATGACGGGAAAGCTGTTTACATCATAATTTATTTACTTGTTTCCATAGGATTAATAATTCAAATAGTTTCAACAGTAGCTTTGATAATTTCAAGAAATATACACAGAGAAAATGAAATGTTAGCAAAGAAATACTTGGAAGAACAAAAAAACTATTACGAATACCTGGAACAAAGGGAAGTCGAAACCAAGAAATTCAGACATGATATAAGAAATCATTTATATCTATTGGATAAAGTGAAAAAAGAGGGGAAGAATGAAGAATTTGAAAAATATCTTCAGGATATTATAGAGCGCGTTGACAGGTTAGGAACTAAGGTAAATGTTGGAAATGATATTGCCAATGCCATATTAGATAAATATTATGCTGAAGCAATTAACAAAGGCATTAACATACAGATTCAGGGACATTTCCCAATAAACTGTAGTGTTAGTGCATATCATTTATGTACAATATTTTCTAATCTGTTGAGCAATGCTATAGAGGCGGCAGAAAAAGCCACGATAAAGAAAGTTTGGGTAATATGTCGTTATACGGAAAACGAGATAATAATAGAAATTGGAAATTCTTATTGTGATAATAATCTTAATAAGAAAAATCTAAAAACTAAAAAGCCCGAAAAACAGTATCATGGTTGGGGATTGAAAAATGTAGAAGATAGCGTCAATGCATGTAACGGGTTAATAGACATAGAAATCGAAAATGGTTGTTTTGTTGTATCAGTTACATTAAAGAATAATGAGGTATAAGGAAAATGAATATAGCCATTGTTGATGATGAAAGCTGTTGGAGAGAAGTAGCGCAAAAAGTAATTAATAATTACACAGGAGATAAAGACAGAATTGAAATGTTTAGCTCGGGAATGGAATTCCTGAAAAAAGACAAATACTATGATGTTGTAATTATGGATGTAGAAATGCCGGATTTAAACGGCTTTGAGACAATAACGGAATACAACAAAAGTAATAAAAACAGTATTGTCATAATTCTTACGACACATTTGGACTGTGCAAGACAGGGATTTTTGGTAAATGCATTTCGATACATTGATAAGTTAAATATGCAGAATGAATTAGAAGAAGCTTTTGGAGCAATACAAAAAATAAATGAAAATAAATACGCCTGCATAATAGGGCATAAAAGTAATGAGACAAGAGAAATTCCTATTAATTCAATTCTATATATTGAAACAAAGTCAAGAAAAACACTAATTCATACAGAAGAGGGTTGCTTTATTTCGGATGAAAAAATCAATGACTTGGAAAACCGGTTAGAAACGTATGGGTTTTACCGAAGTCACAAATCCTATTTGACCAATATGGCAAAGGTGGAATACATTGATAAAGAATTTGCATATTTTAAAGATAATGAGAAATCTTATGTTAGCGTGAGAAAATATGCAGAAACGAAAAAACGATATATTGCAGCAAAGAAAAAAATCGCAGCTATGTAATAAAAAAACGGCATGAACGTCAAAAAAACAACGTTCATGTCGTTTTTTTCGACGTTCGTGCAAAGTCTATTGATAAGGAAGGGAAATGTGAGTATACTGTGATGCGTATCTAAATTTAGATATACAAACATAAAAAGTAGGGAGTGCTTTTTTACATTACTAATCAAAAATGGGGGGAGAAAAAATTGAAGAATGTACTTAAGAAAGGAATCGCATTTACATTGGCATTAACATTAAGCGTTAGCAGTGCAAACGTGAGTCTGTTTATTACAAAAGCAAATCAGCAGGCAGAAGAAAAAAGCAATGTTGAAAACAGTAATTTCACAGTTAACAGTGAAACAGTTAAACCGAAAGTTGTAGAGGAAGTTATGTCAGACAGAACAACAGATTCTACTACTTTTTTGCTATCCAATGGTATGAAACAGACAACATACTATTCAGATGACATTTATTTTGAAAATGAAAAAGGCAAATTAGCGGAATATGACAATGAGTTTGTTAAGCTTGATAAAAATGATAAAAAGCAGGTTGTAAATTCAGTAGAAGTAAGTGGAAGTGAAAAAGAAGAATACAGTTATGTAAATAACGAAGGGGATTCAAAGCAGTTTTTACCAAACAAACTGTCAGAGAAAACACCAGTCGTAATGACAAAGGAAAATTATGTAGTATCTTTTGCACCAACAGATGTAAAAGGTGAAGGTGAAGAAGGAACAGAGGAGAATGCCTTATCAGCAAAAACTAAAAAAATAAGCCTTGATTCTAAAACTGTAACAAACGTTTATGATGGAAGCAGGGAAGAGAAGAAGATAGTTGCTAATTATGAAGGAAAGAATGAATCAACGGAATTATCTTATGAATCATTAGAGCATGGATTAAAGGAAACCATTACTTTAAACAATAAACCTGAGAGTAATATTATTTCATTCAACTTTACATTACAGGACAGCTATGCAAAAGTGGATGAAGTTGGTGGAGAAATAACAATATATTCAGATGACGATGACATTGTAGGTGGAATAGAAGCACCTTTTATGAATGATGCAACTAAAAACAATTATTCTGAAGAACTACATTATGAATTAGCAGAGGTGTCAGAAAAAGAGAGTAACGTACATAAGTATATTTTAAAACTTGTAGTTGATGAAAATTATTTGGAAAATGCATCTTACCCGGTGGTGATAGATCCTACAGTTACCTGGAATGGAACAGGGGATTTACCGGAAGCGTATGTTTTGAAAAGTGCGGCAAGTACAAATTATTTTAGCAGCGGCGTGAAGACTTTTTCCGTAGGAAAGGGAAGTCAGGGAGTTTTTCGTACATACTTTAGAGCAATGAAGCTGGCGAACACAGTAAAAAATAAATATATAGACAGCGCAACACTAACAGTATACGAAAATGGAGACAGCGTAAGCGGTTCGACAATTTATGTGAAACCCGTAGCAAACAGTTTTAAGTGTGGAACCGTAAACTGGAACAATCAGCCGGGTGGCACCAGCGCTACGCTTGCATCTTTTAAATCAAAGGGGAAAAAGAACGCAAAGCATGAAATTAACTTAAAAACATGGGCGCAAAATGTTTCCAAAGGTTCAGGTGGTGGAAATAAATGTTATGGTCTTTTATTTAAGGCAAGTAGCGAATCAGCTTCATCGTATGTAAGATTTTATGGGGCAAGAGCAGCAAGTTATGTGCCAAAATTAAAAGTGGTTTATTATGATGCACCGGCTACAGCAACAAGTGTTAAAGCCGTTAGTGCAAGCAACACAGCCAGAACATTTATTGCCGGAGGAGAGTTATTAAATGTTTCATGGAGTGGTGTATCAGCACATGCATTAAGCTATGTTCAGTATAGAATTGAAAATTCATCAGGCACAGATGTAGTGGGCTATTCCGAGTCAACACATATTGGAACTACTGCATCAGGAAGCAAAAACATAAATATAAGCTCTTTAACTGACGGAACTTACAAAATATATGTCAGGGGAGCTGATAAAGCAGGTATAAAAGGAACAGGAAAAGGGGCTACATTTGTTGTTGACAAAACGAAGCCGGTATTTAGTTCTGCAATAATTAGCAGTAGTTCTGCAAACAATTATAAAAGTGAAGCACCATCAGTAAGCTGGAAAGTTACGGAAAAAAATCTAAGTGCCATTCAGTTTAGCGTAAATGGCAGTGCATATAAATATTTGAGTAATCAGAACAGTGGAAGCGAAGAAATAGACAGTCTTGTTTCAGGTAGCGCAAATGCAATAAAAATCAGAGCAGTGGATAAGGCAGGAAACATAAGTGATGTAAAAAGCTTTACATATTACTATGATGAGGACGAACCTGTAATAAGTGCGTCAATTAGTCCTAATACTAATAGTGAAAAAATGGATAACTCAGGGAAAAATCCTATATTGAAATATACAATAAGCGATAAGACATTAAAGAGTTATGAAATAGAATTAAACGATGAAAAGATAAATACCAGTGGTTCATCAGGAGAAGTGGAATTAAAGAATGTTGAAGAGGGAGAAAATGACATTTACATTACATCCATAGACAAGGCAGGAAATGATTCTGAACAGGAACTTTCATATTATAAGGACACAGTAGCACCGGAAAAAGGAACTGTCAGAATAACTCCAAAGACAGGCTTTTTTAATTCAAGTAATCAGATACCGATAGTTAAATGGGATGGAATAACAGATGATAATTTATCATGTGTTCAGGTAAAGATAGACGATGGGGAATATAAAGAGCTAGGAAAAACTTCAAAGGGAGAAGGTCAGTTGCAAAGTGCTGACTTTAAGAAAAATGGAAAATATAAAATTACAATAAGAGGAATAGACAAGGCAGGAAATGTGTCCGAGGAAATCAGCAGTAATTATTATTACGATGCCGCAGATTATGCTTTGGAAGATTATACACCTATAAATGTTTATGCAACAGAACAGATTGGTGGAAACACAATTCTCAGATTTGCAACAAAGAATGAAAAATACCGAGATGATGTGAAGTATCAGGTATACAGATCAACAACACCAAATGTGGTAATTAGTGAAAAAACATTTGTTAAGTCTTATTCATCAAAAGGTTCAATCAGAATATCAGGTGATGAAAATGTAACATACTATTACAAGTTAAGAACAGTGAAAAAAACCGGTACTGAAACATTGTATAGTGATTATTCAGATGAAATAAGTTCTACAACAATAGGAATGGATATAGCAGAAAGACGATTAGGAGAAAATACATTAAATGAATATATGTCGTTAGAAACGTCAAATGGTAGCGGTCAGGTAGAATTATCCAAAGGAAATTTTGTTTATTCTCAGGATGATATATCATTACCTGCACCACAGTTACCAATAAATATTTCCAGAACATACAACTCTAAATCAACAGAAATTACATCTATGGGATATGGCTGGAGACAGGCGTATGATATGTATGTTTCAGAGGTTGGAGATAAAATTTACTATGTGGACGACTCAAATGCTTTGTACACATTTGAAAAAAAGGATGATAAATATATATGTAAAGAGAATATAGATTTATCATTAGAGATAGATGATGACATATTATCCAGAAAAATAGAAAAAGACGGTAAAGTTATAAAGGAATTAGAATTAGACGTTTATTATAAAATTATGGATAAAGACGAAAATATTTATCGTTTTGATGAGTTTGGACGTTTGATTTTAATAGAAGAGAGTAATGGAACTTTTGTCAACATAGAGTACAACAATAAAAACGGAAGAATAGACAGTGTTAATACATCTAAAGGTCAGGTAGTGAAATATTCATATAATGATAATGGCTTGATTAGTAAAATTGTTGCAGCTCCTAATAGTGACAAGTCATACAGTTATGAGTACCAGTATGAAAACAGCAAATTAAGCAAGGCTACATTTGTAGGAACAAATGGAAATAAAATAGATTATAAATATGGTTACGATAATAACAATAAATTGTCAGAAATAACAGATGCAATGGGAAATAAATATTACATTAATTATAATGCAGAACGTATTTCTAAATTTATTTATCCTAACGGAGAATATAATGAGTTTAGTTTTGACAATGATTCAAAACAATCACAGACTATGTCAAAACTAATAAAAGTTAGTAATGGAAAGAAAGTATATAGTGAAGAGTACCATTTTACAACAGATGGTAGAATTACATATAATAAGGATGCACTAGGCAATGTTTCAGCTTATACATACGATAACAATAATAAAACATTAGTGACAAAGAGTACCGACAGTGAAAGTTATTATACATTAGAAGGTGATACAGTAGTTCTGAAATCTGTGGAAAATAGTGAAAACACTAAATATGATACCCATGGTAATATTGTTAAGTCTGTAGATGAAGCCGGAAATGTAACAGAATATACTTATGATTATAGCGATAACTTGTCAGAGGCGGTAAGAAATCAACCTAAAACTGTTAAAACAACAGACTATAGTGGAAAAGTTATTGAAAATTGCTTAAATGAGTATGATAAGTTTGGAAATGTCATAAAAGAAACAGATTACATAAAAAACATTGTAACCATATATACATATGGAGATGATGGTGAAGTGTCAAGTGTTCGTGAATTATTAGGAGAGAACGTAAAGGATAAAGACTTTCAAAATACAGCCATTTCATCAAGCGTTGAAAATACAGAGTATAATGATGATGGAGATGAAACAGAGGAAGAATCACAAGAGGGAACAGTAGAAGAAAAGACTGTTAATATTTATGATGATTTAGGTAATGTTGTATTAGACATTACAAGTAATTCTGAAATCAATGATGATATAGTTTCAAAATTATCAAAGGACAGCAGTGTAAATAATATAAAAGACTGCATTAAAGGAACTAAGTTGGTTGTAAATAAGTATTATTATGACGAATTTTTAAGAACAACTAAAACTACAGAAGTGTCAAGAAAAGGTGTAAGAACTACAGAAAATAAATACGACAATAATGGGAGCGTTATAGAATCAAAAGATGAAAAAGGCAGAATAACGAAGACAACACTTGATTCTATGAATCGTGTTACAAAGACAGAATTAATTGTAGGAAATGATACCAGAGAAGATAATGTTTCATACTCCTATGGAAGCATCAATAGAAATAATGGTATTAAATTAGAATTATTAGAAAATCTAAGTGTTGTGACTACAACAAATAAAAAAGGAGAAATCGTAGGAAAGACTTATACTGATGCATACGGAAGAACAGTTAGAGAAATGAGTTCCGGTCTTTTTGCTGATTATTCATATGATAACAGTGGCAAGCTTTTTACTACCTACGTCAGCGGAGTAAATGAAACAAATATGGATTTGGTGGCAGATGGAGAACTGGAAGTTTCTACATATGATTCAAAAGGAAGATTAACAGCTACAATCAATAATCCTAAAATTGAAGGGAATATAATAAAAGTAGGAGATGACTCCATTGTTACTAAAAATAAATATGATAACGCCGGCAATCAGATATCATCAACAGATGCAATGGGAAATTTAACAGAGTATGAATATGACAATCAGGGAAGAATTAGCAAGGTAATTGAAAATGGAGAGGTTAAAGGAACATACAAATATGATGAATTTAATAAAGATTCTTCAGGAAAGTATAAATCAATAGAAGAATTAGTTACCTATGCTAACGGAGCCGTATCCAAAACAATAACTAATGGTTCTGATCAGATAATGTCAGTGGAAGATGAGAGTTCTGATGGAAATATAAAAACAGAGTATGAATATGACAAAGATGGAGAATTAATAAAGGAAATTTATGCAGATGGCTCATATAAAAAATACGAATATGATATTGATGGAAATCAGATTAAAGAATCAAGCTACTTATCTAACGGTAATCTGACAAATGAAACAGAATCTACTTATGATGATGAGGGACAGCTAATAAGAAATATAGACAAAAATGCCAATACACCATATCGATATACATATTATGAATATGATGATTATGGAAGAAATATATCTGTGGCAGAGGTGAATGGAAGTAGCACTCCTAGCGCAGATGAAATTGAAAAATCAAAATTAAAATATGTTTATAATGTAGATGATGTTATTGAAAAAGTTTATTATCCAAATAATAAATCTGACAAACTAAAAGGCATTAAGTTCAATTATAATAAGGATAAGTGGATTGTATCCATAGAAGGTTTATTTTCAGGAGATGAGGCTTGTAAAATAAGAGAATATATTTATCAGAACGATGGAAAAATTAAGACCATTAAGGATTACAATAACTTTATGGATAAAAGTTCAAATTATATACAAAGAGAATATGAATATGATATATTTGACAGGGTTATATCCATGAAGTATTTCAGTAATTTAGCTGTAGATAACATATTAGAAATGTATAACTACAAGTATGATAAAAATTCACATGTAGTCTACAAAAAAGAAGTCTTTAATTATTCAAATAATAAAAAAGATGAGGAGACAACTTATGAGTACAATAATCTAAATCAGCTTAAGAAATCTGAGAAGAAAGATAACCTGACTTATAAAACTACACTGTCAACCTATGAATATGATAAACTTGGAAATAGAACTTATGAAGGAGTTACTACTAAATATACAGCTGCAAATACGGACGAAAAGCTGGAAGGTAATTTCCATTATAATAGCTATAACAAATTAAACCAGTTAATAAGTTCATACGAAGTAGAATCATCTCAAGGAACAGCAACAAAGACATACCATAAGACTTATAAGTATGACAAGAAAGGAAACAAGATTGCAGAAGTAGATGAGAAGAGGGGAGAAAATTCTACTTTTACTTACAATGTTGATAACCAGTTAATTGATGTTAGTATTAAAAAGAATGGTAAAGATAAATACAGACAGCATAACGAATACAACGGTTCAGGACAGCGAATTAAGAAAATCGACACTACTGTTTCCGATACAGAAGAGAAAACAGAAACTATAAACTACTACTATGAAGGAAGCTTGCTACTTTATACAACAAATGAAAAGGGTGAAAAGACAAGTCAGAATATTGTTGGAGATGCAAGTAATGTTTTTGCAACAATCAGATACACAGATGGACAGTCAGAGTATTTTTATTCTAAAGACATACAGGGAAGTACAACCAACATCATAGATAAAAAAGGAGAGTGTCGCAATTCATATAATTATACAGACTTTGGTGAAACAACCGAAAGAATAAGTGCATCAATAAAAAATGAAGTTTGTTATACAGGCGGTGTGTATGATGAAACCACAGGATTATATTATTTGAATACAAGATACTATAGTCCGGAGGATGGTGTATTTCTAAGTCAGGACACATACCGAGGAGAAGAAAACGATGCAGCAAGCTGGAACTTGTATGGATACTGCGAAGGTGATCCTATAAACTATACAGATCCGACAGGAATGTGGGGCGAAGAGATACATAAGGCATTAACGAAATCGGCATACAATAAGGTTCTTGGTAAGTCATTGTCAAAAAAAGAAAGGAAAAGACTGAAAAATATTGGCTTGAAGCGTTTACAAAAGAATTGTACATTTCCAGATAAACAAAGGGGAACAAATCCTCGATATAAAGATGGTTCATACCATGGACATGGTAATTATGATAAAGTTATGTCAAGGGCATTAAGTGGTGCAAATAAAATTTATAAGAATAAAAATTATGAAGGATGTAGCAGGCAATTAGGAATTGCATTACATACAATTCAGGATTTTTATGCACATAATGTTAAATTAGATGGTGAAGTGGTTACATCCAGAAAGGTGGCAGATGGAGTAGTTAAAGTTTCAGGAGATGGAAAATTCACGTTGGGTAAGCATCCAAAATATATTACAGACAAATTTATTGAAAAATATGAAAAAAAACGTGGAAGCATAGCTGCTGAAGTAACGAAAAAAGAAAAGAAAGGAAAAAAATTAGGGATACACTCAATGACGGCAGATAATCCGTTAGCCTATTTTAAAAAGGGAAAATGGGTATTTGTTAAATCAAGGTGGAGGAATCCAAGGTATAAAAAAGCACGTACGGCTTGTGTGAAATATTTAATGCATTTTGTAAAAAATGAGAATAGAAAAAGTTATAAATTGAAATATTAGTTTTAAGGAGGAATATCATATATGAAGAGTATAAAACAAAACAAGATGTGTATAAGCATTTCATTGATGTTAATACTGTTGTTATGCATGTTTACGGCAACATCAAAAAATATATACGCACAGTCAAAAGACAGTAATGACGTAAAAGCTATCCAGAGCATAATAACAATCCAGAGAAATAAAGGTGCAAAGGTTAGCACAAATTTAGATAATAAGAGACAGTACAAATGGAGCAAGAAAACAGGCAGACTACGAGAAATAAACTGGTATAAAAAAGGACTTAAGGGAAATATTAATTTTAATAAATTAACAGAATTAAGATACATAAATGTAAAAAGAAACAGCCTGAAAAATATTAGTCTAAATAAAGTTGAGAAACTTAAGATATTAATGTGTCAAAAGAACAAACTAAATAAACTATATATTAAAGAAAATAAAAAATTAGATGTTTTAGACTGTTCTAACAATAACATTAAGAAATTAAATGTAGTAAAAAACGAAAAATTATGTGAATTTGATTGTTCTCATAATTCATTAAAGAAGTTAAAAATTAGTAAAAGCATGAAAAAGCTGTTTGCGTTAGATTGTTCATATAATAAAATAACAAAGTTGAAGATTAAGGGATTACATCATTTAGAAAATATTGATTGTAGCCATAACAGATTAAAGCAGTTATGCATAAAAAATATTGGATCTGTTGTTTATTTAGATTGCCAAAACAATAAATTAACAGAATTAAATTACCCTAATGAAAATATTGCAGAATTAAATTGTTCTCATAATAAACTGATATCAATAGATGTAAACTATATGGGGCAATTGAATTGCTCTTATAATAATATAAGAGAATTAAAAGGTGGAAGTAATAGCTTGTCATCGTTATATTGTAGTCATAATCAGATAACAGACATAGATATTGGAAATTTGTTTGAGGATTGGCCGGGAAATTTATATTGTGATCATAATAATATCTCATCTCTTGATTTAACCGGAATTTTAGGAATGGAAAAGGTAGTGTGTGACAAAAAGGTTAAAATGATTGGCGTTGCTAGTGGAACCAAGGTGGTTAGAAAATAGTCTTAATGGCAGAGAGCTTATAATCTTTATAATAAATACTTGGGATTTCAGGATTATAAAAAGTACATAAAACTTTATATACCTCGCAATGTCTTATATATAATGGCATTGCGAGTATTTCAAGTATTTCCTAATCAAATGAATTTCGACTTTAAGTGAATATCGAAGCTTAAATCGGTGAAATAAAAATCGGAAAAACTACGTTAAATTATTATAAACAATTTAACAGGAGGAGAAAACTTATGAAGAACGGAAAACTAAAGAAAGCACCTATAACAATTATATTTTCATTAATGATATTATTTTGTATGTTTACGGCAACATCAAAAAATGTGCATGCTCAAGAGAAAGATATTAATGATGTAAAAGCCATTCAGAAAATAATAACAATCCAGAGAAATAAAGGTGCAAAGGTTAGCACAAATTTAGACAATAAGAAGCAGTACAAATGGAGTAAGAAAACAGGCAGATTGATTGAGGTAAGTTGGGCTAAAAAGAGCTTAAAGGGAAAAATCAATTTCAATAGGCTGACAGGGTTAAAAGATATCATTATTACTAGAAATAAAGTTACAGAAATAAACATAAATAAGTTGAAGAAACTTGAATTTTTAGAGTGTTCCAATAATAACCTAAGGAAGCTTAATATACAAAAGCATAAAAAATTAGAGGAGTTATTTTGTTCCCACAATCGTTTGAAAAAGTTAAAGCTTGACAAAAGTATGCAGGAACTCTCATATGTCTATTGCTCAAACAATAAAATAAATAAATTACATGTTGAGGGGTTAAAGATGTTGGAAGTTCTTGATTGCGATAATAATGGAATGAAGAAGTTAGAGCTTAAGAATCTTGGTGACATTTGTATTTATTGCGAAAATAATAAGCTTAAGAAGTTAAATTTTTCAAATGTTGCAGTTGTAATGTTATTTTGTAGTTATAACAAGATGGAGGCTGTAAACACATACAACGCACAGGTACTTCATTGTTCTAACAATAAAATTAAAGAAATAAAAGGTTCTTTTTACAATATGACATATTTGAAGTGCGATAATAATCAAATAACGGAATTGAACATTGATAAACCATGTGATGAATTTGAAGAACTTTATTGTTAGAACAATAATATTACAAGAATTGATTTTGCAGGAATAAAGAGTATGAATAAAGTTGTGTGTGACAAGAAAGTAGATTTGGCCGGCTTATCAAAAAAAGTCAAAGTTAAAAGAAAATAAAAATTGGAAAAAACTACGTTAAATGATTATAAACAATTTAACAGGAGGACAAAACTTATGAAGAACAGAAAACTAGAGAAGACACCTATAACAATCATTCTATCGCTAATGATATTATTTGGTGTGTTTACAGCAACATCAAACAATGCATATGCACAGTCAAAAGATATTAATGATGTAAAAGCCATTCAGAAAATAATAACAATCCAGAGAAATA
>ERZ773162.2156-NODE-2156-length-13217-cov-3.966343_pt1 | contig 13217 bp, 10 predicted proteins | sample MGYA00511113_ERZ773162 | MGnify/ENA primary metagenome ERZ773162 (study PRJEB29015, sample SAMEA2737807) | human gut metagenome | biome: human gut; feature: human-associated habitat; material: faeces | place: China | collected 2012 ... | reverse complement strand
CCGGTATGTCAGTCATGGAGATGAGTCACCGTTCAAAGGTATATGACGGCATCATTACCGAGACTGAAGCGGCTCTTCGCCGTGTGCTCTCTATCCCGGACAACTACAAGGTGCTGTTTCTGCAGGGCGGCGCTTCGACCCAGTTCGCAGCGATCCCGATGAACCTGCTCAAGACCGGCAAGGCAGATTATGCCCTCACCGGCAACTTCGCAAACAACGCTTACAAGGAAGCGGTCAAGTTCGGCGACATCCATGTTGCCTTCTCCTCCAAGGAGCGCAATTTCGACCGCGTACCGACGCAGTCCGAGCTGGACATCCGTCCGGACGCAGACTACTTCTACATCTGCGCCAACAACACCATCTACGGCACCGAGTACCAGTACGACCCCGAGACTCCGGCAGGCGTACCGCTCGTTGCGGATATGTCCTCGAACATCCTCTCCAAGCCGGTAGACGTCTCCAAGTACGGCGTCATCTACGCCGGCGCGCAGAAGAACATGGGCCCGGCGGGCGTTACCGTCGTCATCGTCCGTGAGGATCTGCTCGGCAGCTATCCGCTCGAAAAGTACCCGGTCATGCTCGACTGGCAGACCATGGCCAACAAGGGCTCCATGTACAACACGCCCCCCACGTACGGCATCTACGTTCTCGGCCTCGTTCTCGAGTGGGTCGAGCAGATGGGCGGCGTCAAGGCCATGCAGGAGCGCGCTGAGAAGCGTTCCGCCATGCTGTATGACTACCTCGATTCGCAGGACTTCTATAAGGCTGTCGCAGAGAAGGCTTCGCGCAGCCACATGAACGTTACCTTCCGCACCGGCGACGACGAGCTCGACGCAAAGTTCGCCAAGGAGTCCATGGCGGCCGGCATGTCCAACCTCAAGGGCCACCGTTCGGTCGGCGGCATGCGCGCTTCCATCTACAACGCAATGCCGATCGAGGGCGTTGAATATCTGATCGACTTCATGAAGAAGTTCGCCGCAGAAAACAAGTAAGAGATCGTTCGGCAAAGGAGAACAAAATGTATAACGTAAAGCTTTACAACAAGATTTCCAAGGTCGGTCTGGACGATCTGGATGCTGCGAAATATACCTGCTCGGAGGACTTCACCGACTATGATGCGGTTCTGGTCCGCTCCGCAAAGCTGCACGAGGTCGAGTTTTCGAAGAACCTCAAGTGCATCGCACGCGCCGGCGCCGGCGTCAACAACATTCCGATCGACCGCTGCTCGCAGGAGGGCATCGTTGTATTCAACACCCCGGGTGCGAACGCAAATGCGGTCAAGGAGCTGGTCATCTGCGCGCTGCTGCTCGCGTCGCGCAAGGTCGTACAGGGCGCAAACTGGGTAAAGGGCCTCAAGGGCACGCCGGACATTGGCCCGGCGGCTGAGAAGGGCAAGGCGACCTACGCAGGCCCGGAGATCGCGGGCAAGAAGCTCGGCATCATCGGTCTGGGCGCGATCGGCGTCAAGGTCGCAAACGCAGCCGTTGCGCTCGACATGGAAGTATGGGGCTACGACCCGTTCCTGTCTGTCGACGGCGCACTCAAGCTCGACCGCTCGGTCAAGCACGTTACCGATCTGAACGAGATTTTCGCGAACTGCGATTACATCACCATTCACGTTCCGCTGAACGCTGATACGAAGAACACCATCAGCGCAGAGGCGATCGAGAAGATGAAGGACGGCGTTCGCGTCATCAACCTTGCGCGCGGCGAGCTGGTTGACACCAAGGCAATGGCGAAGGCACTCGAGAGCGGCAAGGTTGCAGCATACGTTTCCGACTTTGCTTCCGACGAGATCCTCGAGCAGGAGAATGCCATCACGCTGCCGCACCTCGGCGCTTCCACCCCGGAGAGCGAGGACAACTGCGCGAAGATGGCCGTTTACGAGATCACCGAGTACCTCGAGAAGGGCACCATCCGCAATTCGGTCAACTTCCCGAACCTCAAGGTTCCGTACGAAGGCGGCTACCGCATCTGCATGATCCACAAGAACATCCCGAACATGATTGCGTCCATCACCTCCGCTGTTCGCTGCAACATCGAGAATATGGGCAACCGTTCCAAGGGTGACTATGCGTACACCATCATCGACACCGCAGAGGCTCCGACCGAGGCCAACCTCGACGAGCTGCGCGCGATCGAAGGTATGATCTCTGTCCGCACGATCTGATTGCCATAAAACCGATAAAACCGCTCTGAATGTAGATTCAGAGCGGTTTTTTGTTGCTTTTCTGTGCAAATTGAATATTGTCGAATTTGGTCGAATTTTCGTAGAATATGGAAATGCAGGATAAGACAGCACCGCAGCTCTCAGCGTGCGGTGCTGCCGAATGTTGCAGGATGACTATTTTTACAGGAGGCTTCTCAATGGAGAACATACGCATTTACGAGGAGGACGGCTACATTCACTTTATCATGCGTCCGGAGGACCTGATGCGGCTGCGCTACTCAACCGAAGCGAAAACGCCGTTTGCAGACTTCATGGACCGCTGGCTGACCCAGATGAAAACGCAGGTGCGCGAAAACACGATGGATGGCTACCGCTACGCATTTGAAAAGCACATCAAGCCGTTTTTTACCGCACGAGGAACAACGCTTGCCACGGCACGGCCGATGGATTTTCAGGATTTTGTCAACCTGAAATTCGATCAGGGGCTTTCACCGACTTCGATCGTCAAGTTTCATTCCATCATGCACAAGTGCCTGAAATACGCGGTAGCACTGCAGATTATCCCGACGAATCCGTCGGATAATGTCATGCTGCCCAAGCGGACGCGCTTTCGAGGACAGGTGTACGACCGGACGCAGATCAACATTTTTCTGGCAGCGGCGCTGCAGTCGCCGGCAGAGGCGGCGTTCGTGCTGGCGGCAACGTATGGTCTGCGCCGCAGCGAGTGCGCCGGTCTGCGCTGGTGTGCCGTGGATTTTCGGGCACGGAGCATGGTCATCAATCATACGGCGGTGCTGTCCTCCGGGCGCGTGATCTACGCGGACAGCGTAAAGACCAAATCCAGCTATCGGACGCTGCCGCTGTCCGACTCGCTCCGGCGGTATTTGACCGATCTGCGCCGCAGACAGAACGCCAACCGCAAAAAGTACGGCAAAGCCTACTGCCAGAGCGATTACGTCTGCTGCCGTGAGGACGGTTCGCCGCTCCGGCCGGATTACATTTCGCGTGAGTTCGAGCGGGTGTGCCGCCGCGCGTGCCTGCCGCGCATCCGGTTTCATGATTTACGGCATTCGGTTGCAACGATTCTGTTGCAGCAGGGCTTTTCGCTCAAGCAGATTCAGGACTGGCTGGGGCATTCCGACATCTCCACCACAGCCAACGTTTACGCACATGTGCCGTATGTGGAAAAGGTATCCATCGCCAAGAGCGCAACACCGATTATCGGAAACTGATGTGCATTCTGGGAATGTAACATAATCGTAACATTTCGGCGGGTTGTTTCACCATTGTTACACTTTGCCGCCTGACCTTGTATGAGCGTGCGTGATTGCTTATAATGTATATTGTATAAGAATAACAAGGATAGAGAACTTTACACAATATACAGGTGAAGCATATGTTCAAAAAAACACTTTCCGCGCTGGCGGTTGCGTGTGTGATGCTGGTGAGCGCGGCGGCGGCCGGCACCATTTTTCCGGCAGAGTACACCGACATTGACGGCGTGACACGCGCAGGCTATCTGGATGAGGACGGCATGACCGTACTCCCGTTTGCTTACGCACAGGCAGGCGATTTCGCGGACTGCGGACTCGCTGCCGTAGAAAACGAGCAGTGGCAGACGGCGGTGATCGACCGCACGGGCAAGATCGTCATTGCATACACGGATTCGCCGGTTTCGGTGGATTTTTCGGATACGATGGTTGCGTATCGTTACACTGACCACAGCGTGTATTATGCGACTGACGGCAAGCGCATTGGCTCATATCCGGGCGCGGTCGGCTTCTTTGAGGACGGACTGCTGCTGTGCAGAAATGCGGATACCGGGCTGTATTCCTATGTCAAGCAGGATGGTTCGACTGCTTTTTCGGGCAGCTACCGTAAGGCCGGTGCCTTCTCAAACGGCAGAACGCTTGTGCAGACGCAGGACGGCGATTATCAGGCGATCGACACCAATGGCACAGTGCTGTACACTCTGCCGAATGACGTAACGCCTTCCTACATGACGATTTACGGCGAGAGCACGGTGGTCGTCACCAACGGCACCAATCAGGCACTGTATTCGCTCTCGGAGAGCAAACTGCTGACCGAGTTTCTGTACAACACCATTTCGGAGTTCCACGACGGCGAAGCAATGGTTCGTCAGATCAACCGCTGGGGCATCATGGATACCACCGGCAAACTGCTGACGGCGCCGACGTATTACTATCTGTCCTACATGGGCGAGGGGCTGTACGCGGCCCGCAGCGAGGACGGTTCGGTTTCCGCGGTGGATGCGGGCGGTAGCCTGTCTTACCGCACGCTGAGCTACATCAGCGGCTTCTCCGAGCTGCGCTACGGTCTGTCGTGGCACAACACCGCAGACGGCACACTGATTTTCTTCCGCAAGAACGGTGGCTTTGCAGCATCCGTTAAAGAGGCGGAAAACCCGACCATTCTGACCGAAAACGTGGTCTGCGTCACGCAGGACGACACCCGCAAGTATATTGATCTGCGCAGCGGCAAAACGCTGTTCGAGCAGCCGAAGTCGTTCGACCTTGGCGGCGGCATCACTGCAAAGACCGTGCATTACGAAAAGTTCATGGGCTATCAGCAGGACGGCACGGAGCATGGATGGGATGTCGATTTTCCGGAGATCAGCGGTCTGAGCGACAAAAAGGTGCAGAACACCATCAACAGCGAAATCCGCTCGTTCTTTCTCAAGGGACCGTCCGTTACCGCCGAGTATGATGCGCTCGAGGGCAGCTACGGTGCGTCCGTGGAAGGCTCGGTGCTCGTTGTCTGGGCCAACTGCGTGAGCGGCAAAGGCGCCGGTTCGTCGGTCTGGAATAACTGTCTGGCGTTTGATCTGCACACCGGCACGCAGTACACACTGAACGACCTGCTGACCGGTGACTACATCGAGACGGTCAAGAAGCTGCTGCCGGACGATCATGCGATTTATCTGTACAGCTATCCGCGCATCAGCACGAAAGGCGTAACCTATTTTTACAACGAATACGAGAGCGCTTCCCGCCGAGCTTATACAGAGGAATATCTGTTGACGTTTGAGCAGCTTTCCGATGTACTGAACCGGAATAGCGCGTGCTATAAGGCGTTGATGACGTCGTATTCGCCCAAAGTTTCGGCTGCTGCGACCGGCTACAGCGATGTAAGCAGTACCTGCTGGGCACTGCAGTATATCAATACAGTGACCGAACGCAAGCTGATGACTGGCGCGAACGGTAAATTCCGTCCGGACGATAAGATCACGGCGGCCGAGGTCTGCACGACCATCGCACGTCAGCGCGGTCTGTCCGGCAGCGGCACGTTGCCCGCAGGCGTTCGCGCAGGCGAGTGGTACTCGGAGGCGGTCAGCGCGGTGTACGCAAACGGTCTGCTCGAGGGTCTGAGCGATAACTTCCGGCCGACGGCTGCCATGACCCGCGAGGATGCGATGCAGCTTTTTGCAAATCTGCTGCAGGCGGACGGCACTGCGGCCATGAGTGATGCCGAAACCGCACAGACGCTGGCGTCTGTCAAGGACGCAGGCTCCATCTCGGCGGACCGCCGAAATGCGGTTGCACTGTGTATGCAGAAGGGTCTGGTGCAGGGCTTCAGCGACGGCACGATCAAGCCGCAGGGTACGTTCACCCGTGCGGAGTTCGCAAAGCTGCTGACGACGATCTGAAGATAAGAGAAAGACCGATGAACTTTGGTTCATCGGTCTTTTTACGTTGTGTTGCATTTTGTCGAATCTTGTCGAATAAACGGCGGTATGGTATAATATATGTATTGCTTTACCGAAACCTAGCAATAGGAGGAGGTGCATGCTCATGGCAATATACACATCGTTTCTCTGCTCGATCATGGCAAGTGTAGTCGCACACTACATTTGCAAATGGCTCGATGAGCGGTGGTAAAGCAACCCCAGAGCCTTGGCCTAAGCCACCATAATGGAATAGAAAACCCCGGAGACTCGCACTCTCCGGGGTTTTCGCAGCTCATGGCTGTGTCACATCGTTGTTAATAGTATAGCACCGATCTTGCGATAATGCAAGCACTCCGCCGATTATTTTACCGGAATCGTAGTATCACCGATGGTGACGGACGCCACTTCATCAAGCGGGAGAATGGTATCGAACGTGCCCTGGCGGGTGCAGACGGTCTTGCCGTCATGCGGGTCCATGCTGCCGCCGTTGCCTGGCAGGTCGATTACAGTGCCGTCCTTCTTATTGATAAGCAGTTTTGCAGAAAATGCGTCCCATGTATCGCGGTGGCTGGCGGGTTCCTGACCGCTTTCGGCATTCTCAAACGGTGCTTTGCCATCAACCGTGTAGACAAAGTTATAGCCGATAGGCGAGAGCAGGACTTTATTGATCGTTGCGGTTTTGCCACCTACTTGAATAGACTGACCGGCAGGCAGTTCAACCGCGCTGTTATCGGCCTCCAGCTTGAACTTGAGATGCCAGGTACCGTCGGCGATGGTTTTTGTTTCAGCGCCGTTATCAGTTACTGCTGTCAGGTCGCCGAGCATAATCTTTGCTGTACCACCGGTCGTAACTGCGTCAGTGTACGACATGGTTTCAACATACTGAATGGCATTATCATTCGGATTTTCGTCATAGAAATAGCTACTGCCGATTGCGCCTTGCGCATTCAGGCCGATATTGCTGTCTGCACGATTCCAGTACACATTCAGCAGACCGGTATCCGGGTTTTTCGTGCAGTCAAACGCCGAACCGTCCTCCTTCTCCAAGGTGTAGGAAATGAGGTAGTTATAGCCGTCGAACAGAATCGCATCCGCGGTGACGGTCACGCCGTTCGAGGTATCGCTCGCGCCGATCGGGCGGCCAATCTGGTCGATGATTTCGGTGTCTGCTGTCGGACCGAATACGCCGGCAAATGCGTCGCTCGCGGACTTGAATACGCCGGTTGCACCCGCACCGATGCTCAGCACCAGAGCGGCAGCCACGCCGACCGCCGCGATGCGCGGAAAACGGCGTACACGATGAATGGCAACCGGCTGCTCCGGCTGCTCGGCGGCGGCCATCAGGCGATTGACCATGCGGCTTTTCGCCTCGTCAGAGAAGCGCAGCTCGTCCAGTGCGGAATTATACATTTTGTTATCGTTATACTCTCTGTTCATAAAGATCCCCTCCCAAGGTGGTGCGCAGGCTTTTGCGCCCGCGGCTCAGGTGTGCGGAAACGGCAGACTCGCTCTGACCGAGCAGAGACGCGATTTCGCGCACGGAATAGCCCTCGTAGTAGTGCAGATAGACCGCTTCACGGTATTTGCGCGGCAGCGCCATCACCGCATCGAGCACATCGGAATCCGGTGCGGCAGGCGCGGGTGTCGCGGCAGCGGCTTCCAGACCGACATTGCGCCGGTGCGCGGCGCGCAGGCTGTCCTTGCAGGCGTTGGCGGTCGCGCGGATGATCCACGCTTTTTCGTGCGCCGGACTGTCAAAGGTTTGACCGCCGGTCAGCAGCTTGAGGAAGATATTCTGGCAGATGTCCTCAGCATCGTGGGTTGACTTCAAATAGGTGTAAGCCAGCCGCAGGATCAGGTCGGAGTACGTCTGCACCAGACGTTCGGCGTCTGCCCTGTCAAATTGTTTCATTGGTTTCAGCTCCTTTGGAAAGCAACGTTGCTTCACCTATAATACGATTGCGGATTGCGTATCCTGACAGAGAGGATAAATTTATTATAACATAAATACGTTGGCGGGCACCGTTCCCGCGCGCCGCAGAGCGTACCTCTCGCTTTTCGTCAAGCGTAAAACCTTCGATTTTGCAAGGGATAGAAAGACACCTGTCCGTCTGCGCGTTGTTTTTCAACAGAATGCCCAAAAAACACAGGTAAAATTGTAACAAAGTAATTGTTAAAAAATCTACAAATACCCTTTGCAGAAAGCCCTGTTTATGGTATCCTGTTAAAAGAGCACATGCGCTCTGCCGGGAGCGCTCATAAGATAGGACAAAGGGACGACCCGCTCAACGGGTCGCAAAGGAATTCAGGAGGATAAAACAAACTATGGCTATGAGAGGTGTAGAAACCCGTATTCAGGAGATCCGCCACCGCATTTTCACCGAGGTTGCCCGTATGGCGTACCATACTGAGTGGCCGACCGACCGCCGTATCGAAGCACTGCCGTTCGACATCATGCCGGGCGAAGTTGGCAACATCCGCAACGATATTTTCCTCGAGCGCGCTATCGTAGGCGAACGTCTGCGTCTGGCGATGGGTCTGCCGTGCCGCAGTGCTGCCGAGCACGCGCCGCTGTCCGACAACATCGAGGCTGCCACCCGCGAGGAAACCTACTACACGCCGCCGCTCATCAACGTGATCAAGTTCGCGTGCCACGCCTGCAAGGAGAACGAGGTCATGGTCACGGACGGCTGTCAGGGCTGCATGGCGCATCCGTGTGTTGAGGTATGTCCCAAGGGCGCAGTATCGCTCGACCGCTTCAACGGCCGTTCTGTTATCGATCAGGAGAAGTGCATCAAGTGCGGCCGCTGCATGGATGTCTGTCAGTATCACGCCATCATCCGTCAGGAGCGCCCGTGCGCGGCAGCCTGCGGCATGGATGCCATCCACAGCGATTGCAATGGCAGAGCCGATATTGATTACGAGAAGTGCGTTTCCTGCGGCCAGTGCCTTGTAAACTGCCCGTTCGGCGCGATCGCAGACAAGTCGCAGATCTTCCAGATGATCCGCGCCATTCAGGCGGGCGAGCGTGTCTACGCCGCTGTCGCACCGGCGTTTGTCGGCCAGTTCGGCCCGAAGATGACACCGGGCAAGCTGCGTGCCGCGATGAAGCGCCTTGGCTTTGCCGATATTATCGAGGTTGCCATCGGCGCTGACCTGTGTGCGGCACAGGAGGCCGAGGACTTTGTAGAGGAAGTACCGGAGAAGCTGCCGTTCATGGCGACTTCCTGCTGTCCGGCGTGGTCGATGATGGCAAAGAAGCTGTTCCCGGAACAGGCCAATTGCATCTCGATGGCGCTCACGCCGATGACCCTGACCGCTCGTTTGGTCAAGCACCATCAGCCGGGTGCAAAAGTTGCGTTTATCGGCCCGTGCGCGGCAAAGAAGCTCGAAGCAATGCGTTCGGACGTACGAAGCGAGGTCGATTTCGTGCTGACGTTCGAGGAGATGGCAGGCATTTTCGCCGCACGCCATATCGACGTGGAAAATCTCAAGGAGGATCCGCACGGCATCAACGATGCTTCGTCTGACGGCCGTAACTTTGCGGTTTCCGGCGGCGTAGCCAAGGCCGTTGTTAACGTCATCAACGAGAAACACCCGGACCGCGAGATCAAGGTCGCCAACGCCGAGGGCCTGCGCGATTGCCGCAAGCTGCTGATGGCCGCCAAGGCCGGCAAGTACAACGGCTATCTGCTCGAGGGCATGGCGTGCCCGGGCGGCTGTGTGGCCGGTGCGGGCACGATGCAGTCCATCAAGAAATCCGCTGCGGTAGTCGGCATGTATGCCAAGCAGGCGGAGCACCAAACTGCAACCGGCACACATCATGTTGCCGAGCTGGATAAGCTGGTTGATTAAAAATAATGCTATAAAAGCCACCGTATCGGATGATACGGTGGCTTTTCTGCTGTATTGGTGCGGAATGGAGAATGGTAACCCATGTGGCCCATTCTCCATTTTCCATTTTCAATCCTCAATTATTTTTCCGGCGGCGTAATTGCCACCTTCATGACCCCGTCGCGGCGCTTCTCAAACAGATCGTACGCCGCTTCGATCTCATTCAGCGGGAAAATATGCGTGATGAGCGGTGTGGTATCCAGCTGACCGTTTTCAATCAGCCGCAGGATTTCTGCGGTGTCGCAGCCATCCACGCCGCCGGTCTTGAACGTGAGGTTCTTGCCGTACATATCGGGCAGCGGAAGCGTCTGCGGCTTGTCGTACAGTGCAACGATCGAGACGATCGCATTCGGTCGGGCGCACTCCCACGCGAGACGGAAGCTGTCGTCCGAGCCTGCCACTTCGCAGACCACATCCGCGCCGCCGTGCGGGCTGTTGAGCTGCACAAACTCCTGCGCGTGCTCGGGCGTGATGGTCAGCACATCCGGATAGTGCTCGCGCACAAAGCGCAGCCGCGCCGGATCGGGGTCACAGATGATGATCCTGTGCGGGTGATGCAGCATGGCGCACAGCATGGTGCAGATGCCGGTGGGCCCGGCACCGAGGATAAGCACGGTGTCGCCCTGCCTGATCTCGGAAATCCTGGCGGCCCAGTAGCCGGTGGCGAGTACATCGCCGGCAAACAGCGCCTGCCGGTCGGAAACGCGATCGGGAATGACGGTCAGACCCTGATCGGCATACGGCACGCGGACGTACTCCGCCTGACCACCGTCAATCCGGCAGCCGAGTGCCCAGCCACCGTTGGGATCGGTGCAGTTGTTGACAAAGCCGTGCTGACAGAAAAAGCAGTGTCCGCAGAACGTCTCCACGTTGACGGCTACACGATCGCCGGGCTTGACGGTTTTGACTGCCGAACCGACCTGCTCGACCACGCCGACCATCTCATGGCCGACCGTAATACCGGGTACGGCACGCGGCACCGAGCCGTGCTTGATGTGCAGATCGCTCGTGCAGATGCTCGACATGGTAACGCGCACCACCGCGTCTCCTGCATGCGTGAGAACGGGTTCCGGCTTGTTCTGCAGGGCAAACTCACCCTGTTTTCGATAAGTGTAAGCGAGCATAGTTTACGGCTCCGTTTCGTTAAATGTTATATCCATTATACGGGAGGGCGAAAAGAAAGTCAAACTGTGTCGATTTTATAAGGTGCCGAGAGTCGGGAAAAACTGCGCCAGAAAGAAAAACAGCACCGGCAGGAAGATCGCAGGCAGCAGATTGCCGACGCGCAGCTTGCTGTTGAAGATGAGATTCAAGCTAATGGCAAAAATCAGCACGGAGCCGACACACGACATTTGACCAATCAAGACATCGGTCAGCCAGGGACGGATGAATCGTGCCATCAATGTAATGCCGCCTTGATAGAAGAAAATCGGCACAATAGACAGGTATACGCCCTTGCCGAGAGATGCGGCGAAGAGAATCGAGGCAACACCATCCAGAATAGCCTTGGCAATCAGCATGGTTGGGTCGCCATTCAGACCATCGTTTAATGCACCGACAATTGCCATTGCACCGACACAAAACAGAAGAGATGCGGTAACGAAGCCTTCAACAAATCGGCTGTCCCCCTTGGCAGCAAAGTGTGATTGACAGAATGCACCGAAATCCTCCAGTCGCTGCTCGATATTCAGCGCTTCACCGATGACAGCGCCGAGTGCCAGACAGAGTATAAGCAGCATGGTATGCTGGGTGCCGATTTCGCCATCCTGTATGGTCAATACTTCGCTGAGTGTTCCGCCTATACCGATAAAGCAGGTGGTTAGTCCCAGTCCCTGCATGACCGTTTTTTCAAAGCGTTTCGGCAGACCGTTTTTTAACAGTATACCGATAGTAGTGCCTATAAGCACCGTGCCAACATTTACAATGGTTCCAAGACCAATCATAAAATCCCCTCGTTTCACTTTACAACGCTAAAGTTTATTGTAAAGCAAAATGAGAGGATTGTCAATTCAGCGCAGACAGAACGGCGTTTTGCGGAAATGCCCGCCGCCGATTCTCCGTTCGGGATCGGGAAGTGCAAGCGCAAACAGGTCGTCCGCGAAGGCATCGCGGCAGAGTGCCGCTTGCAGATTTGCGGGCAGCCGTTTTTCCGTTGCCGGTTTGACGATAACGGGCAGGGCAGCCTGCCTGAGCGCCGCACGTCCGCGCACGCCGAGCGCCAGTACGCGCAGATAAGCAGGGGAGACGGGTGCGTCCGTCTCCACACCGAGCACAGCCCGCAGGAGCGCACGGCGCACGCGAGCCGCCGGAAACCGCCGCGTTCGAGCCTTTTCTACAGCATCCGAGAACGAATGTGCCGTATAGACCGCCTTGCACAGCCGCTCGTCAAAGCCGTCTGCCGAGCCGGTATGCAGCTGTCCCTGATAGCGTGCGGTCCGCAGCAGCGCCAGCAGCGTATCCTCGGGCAGCAGCACCGGCGCTTCGCCGCGGCTGACGGCCTCGTTCCACACCGCGCGGCACGGCGGCGGCAGGAACGGCGCACAGAACGCGAGATCTCCGGCTCTCAGGTGCGTTCGCAGCAGGCTGGCCGAGGCAAAGCCGCTGTTCGGCGTCTTTGCATCGTGCGCTGCGCCCTGCCGGAGTACCGCAAGAGGGCGCATCCCGAACGGGTGCATCGCGCGGCAGTATTCCACCGCGAGGGTATTGTTGGGGTTGTCCAAAAGAGCGGCGGCCTGTTTGTCGATCCTGCTGAGCTCCTCCTGCCGGCGGGCGGCGTAGGACAGGTGCGGTGCAGTCGGAGCTCCCTCCATCGGCAGGGCGTTCAGCGCAGCAGCGGCCCGCAGGAGCAGGTCTGCATCTGCCGTTTCCGCGCCGAATGACACGGTATCGCAGCCGAGCGCGTGCAGCGTTTCGACCGCGCCGCGGGCGAAGCCCTCCGCCGAGGACAGCGCCGCCGCAAGCGGCAGTTCAACCACGAGGTCAGCGCCGCAGCGCACGGCCATTTCGGCACGCGCGTACTTATCCAGCACGGCAAAATCGCCGCGCTGGACGAAATTGCCGCTCATCACGCATACGATCACGGCGTTTTCGCCAAGGCTGCGCCGGGTTTCGGTAATATGGTGCAGATGCCCCGTGTGGAACGGGTTGTATTCGGCGGTGATGCCGCAGACGGTCATGGCGGTGCTCCTTTCAGCGGGATGACAGGGCTTATCGAGGTAAAAACCTCGAAAAAGGGGTTGTACATTTGCAAAGAATCGTGTAGAATAAAAATATAGCATTATTATATAGGCTTCCGCGGCTTTATGCAAGCCGCCAAATACGGCATAAGGGAGTTTTTGCAAATGAAAGTATTGGTAATCAACGCTGGCAGTTCTTCGCTGAAGTACCAGCTGCTCGACACCGAGTCGGGCGAGGTAATGGCGAAGGGCCTGTGCGAGCGCATCGGCATCGACGGCGTGCTGACGC
>ERZ773162.2152-NODE-2152-length-13239-cov-2.982934_pt1 | contig 13239 bp, 9 predicted proteins | sample MGYA00511113_ERZ773162 | MGnify/ENA primary metagenome ERZ773162 (study PRJEB29015, sample SAMEA2737807) | human gut metagenome | biome: human gut; feature: human-associated habitat; material: faeces | place: China | collected 2012 ... | reverse complement strand
AAAGGTTAAAAAGATAAGAGAATCTTAAGATTTTACCCCACAGATATTAATTCTTAACAGCTATAGTAAGACCATAACAAACAGGAGGCAGGGGACAATGGCAGAGATACTGGTATGCGATGATGACAGGGACATCGTAGAGGCAATAGAAATCTATCTGACGCAGGAGGGACATCACATTCTGAAGGCATATGACGGTGAGCAGGCGATTCGGGCGCTGCAGAGTAATCCGGTGGATCTTTTGATCATTGATGTAATGATGCCGAAGCTTGACGGCATTCGGGCAACGCTGAAAATACGTGAAAAAAATGCGCTGCCAATCATCATTTTATCAGCAAAATCAGAGGATGCAGACAAAATTCTCGGATTAAACGTCGGAGCAGATGATTATGTGACGAAACCGTTTAATCCGCTGGAGCTGGTGGCGAGAGTGAAATCTCAGCTTCGCAGATACACCCAGCTCGGGGCAGCTGCAGAAAAAAGAGGCAATATTTATGAGACCGGCGGGCTGATGATCGATGATGACCGCAAAGAAGTCACAGTTGACGGAGAGGTTGTAAAGCTGACACCGATCGAGTACCGTATTCTTCTTTTACTGGTGAAAAATCAGGGACGCGTTTTTTCTATTAATCAGATTTATGAAAGTATCTGGGAGGAAGAAGCAATCGCAGCGGACAACACGGTCGCAGTTCATATCCGGCATATCAGAGAAAAGATTGAGATCAATCCGAAGGAGCCGCGTTATCTGAAAGTAGTGTGGGGACTTGGGTATAAAGTGGAAAAGATCTGAACTTCGTCCTTTGGTTGTGGAAAATATCCTGCACAACTTCTCTACCTGTTACCGAGGCTGGTTTATATAGAAAGGAATGGGGCATAAATGAAAAAAAGATGGTATAGAAAGAGTGGCATAAAGGGACTTCTTGTGCTGCTGACGATATTTTTTGTGACGGTTTCCTGCGTGGGAGCCGGAGCATCCGCAGTGATCATGAATAAAGGGGTTCAGCCGCTGGACAGCAAAAGCTACGTGGATTCGCAGAGTTTCAGAGACAATGTTTATAATCTTTCGCATACGATTGTCAATGCGATCAGTAACAGATATATTCTGGATCAGGCATCGGATGATGAGCTGGTCGATCTCGCCGAACTGAACCAGGGGACAGAGCTGACACACAAAAATACGTCGGGGCTTGCATACAGGGCAGGAGATCTGTACGACTGGGCCAAAAAATCGTCCTGGGACAGAAGTGTAAATGTTCTGATATGCCGTCAGCCGGACGGTAATGATTACTACATGTATTATAATGATTTTGCTGACAAGATCATCACCGGGGAACTGAAGCTTGTTTTTGGAAGCGAGGAAGGACAGGAAGAATATACAAAAGATATACTGTCCATGCTTTCGGGTAAGGAATATATCTATTATGGATACACTGATAACAGTATAGGAATCCGTAATGACGGAGTGGAATACGTTGCAGATGCAGAGGGCAATGTTGTTTACACAGATGTATATAATTATGAGTCCAGCGGAAATAATGATGCTCCATTGAAGGAAGAATATAAGCCGGATGGAGCGGACGGCATTCTTGATGTTGTAAATAACAGTAAAGAATGGAAAGGGAACATCAGCAGAGCATATCAGTATTTATATGAGGCACTGGTAGAATACAGTGACGCATCATATGGTGAGAAAATCCTGAAAACATATACGCAGGGTGCGACAAATATCAACTATATGTATGTAGATACAAAGTCCGATAAAGTGTACAGTAATATAAATGGGGTCACTTCGGCAAATTATGAAAAAATGCTGGATAAGCTGACATCTGGTGCTGATCCTTTCATGCTCATTTCACCGGAGATGCAGGACTGTATACTTGGTTTTACTAATGTTTCGGATTGGACAGTATCTTACTGGCAGAGTATGGTTGAGAATACAGGATTTGCCGGAGAAAATTATCTTTACTTTGTTTCTGTAGATAAAGATTTTCCTGTATTAGACAGAATCAAGCAGGAAAAACTGGCTTATGAGAAGTTTGAACCATGGCTGGTGCCGATCATGGTTGTTTCTGTGGCTGCATTTATTCTGGCACTCGTAGGAATTGTGATTCTGACAGTTGCAGCAGGACGAAACAACGAAGATGAAAAAGTACATCTGAATTTCTTTGACCGATGGTATACAGAGATTGCAGCAGGTATGATTGTTGTAATCTGGCTGATGGGACTTTCAATACTGATACAGGCAATGGATTCAGAAGAAATGCGGATAATCTGGGAAGTCATTGATTTCGGAATGATCGGCATTTGGACAGGAGGCTGGTTCCTGACGGGCTGGCTCAGTCTGGTGCGCAGGATCAAAGCGAGATCACTGTGGAGAGATTCACTTCTCAGACATGTGTTGCGGATGATTAAAAAAATTTTCAAAGCTATCGGAAATCTGGTGGTTTTTATGAGTAAAAATACCATCAGCAGAATAAAGATAGCTGCCGGGTTTGGATGTTTTGTATTTGCACAGATGCTGCTTGTTATGTTGGGATTTGGAGCTGGTGCCATGCTTCCCTTGTTGCTTTTGCTTGTATTGGATGTGGCAGTACTTTACTGGCTGCTGAAAAAGGCATGGGGACGAGAACAGATCATTGGTGGTTTGAAAAAAATCACAGACGGTGAGCTGCAATATAAAATTCCAACGGAAAAACTCTCCGGTGAACAGGAAATGGTGGCGGATTATATTAACCATATCGGGGAGGGACTGGACGCAGCCGTAGAAAACAGCCTCAAGAACGAGCGGATGAAGACAGAACTGATCACGAATGTTTCACATGATATCAAGACACCGTTGACATCGATCATCAACTATATAGATCTTCTCAAGAGAGAAAATCCGGAAGATCCCAAGATCAGGGGGTATCTGGAAGTTCTGGAAAATAAGGCACAGAGACTGAAGGTTCTTACAGAAGATGTCGTAGAGGCATCCAAGGCAAGTACCGGAAATATCACACTGGAAATGACAGAACTGAATTTTGTAGAGCTGGTCAATCAGGTGATCGGAGAATTTGAAGAGAAATTTGAAGAAAGAAAGCTTCAGATGATAGTTCATTTTGATGAGGAAGAGGCAATCATCTGTGCCGATGGACGAAGACTCTGGAGAGTTCTGGAGAATGTCTTTGGAAACACAGCTAAATATGCCATGGAAAACACGAGAGTTTATGTAGATGTAAGTGTGAATCGTCCGAATGTACAGCTCTCCCTCAAGAATATTTCCGCGCAGCCGCTGAATATTACGGCAGACGAATTGACAGAGCGTTTTATCCGCGGGGATGTTTCCAGAAATACTGAAGGAAGCGGTCTGGGATTGTCTATCGCGAAAGACCTTGTGCAGCTGCAGGGAGGTACGTTTAACCTGTATCTTGACGGGGATCTGTTTAAAGTGACGATAGAATTTAAGATGAAGTAACAAAAAAAAACTGTCGATTGTATAGAAATATATAATTGGCAGTTTTTTCACATTATAAGATATTATATGTCTGTGATATATGAAATAACCATTCAGACAGGCTTCGTCGTCCGGAAGTACTAAAGATATTCCTGATTGTTAAAAGCGCTTATAAAAATCGTAAACTCGTTTCACTCAAACAGTACGATTTTTATTCGCAACACAGTCAGATCATATCTAAGTACTTCTCAGACTCCTGCAGAAAGTCTGGATGGTTATTTCAATATACAGACATTTTTATTTTCTTATATCGGAGATGTAAAAGATAGATATAGTATATTTTTTATACTTCACGATGATTTTATTTCACGGGGCAGGTGATAGCCCTGTTTCATATCAGAGAAGTATGAGACTTTCTATTCATAATGATTCAAAACGGGGAGAATTGTAAAAAATTTCTGTACATGAAAAACAGCCGGTGAGATATAGCCGCAAAAATTTGTACGGAACTTTTTACGACTATCCCCGTATCCTCATTACCCTATACCTGAATCCGGTCGGCAACCTCATTGCCGACTGCCAGCCTTCGGTTGTTGCTTCCGATGATCAGCCAGTCCCGGCACTTCTGGATGACCTGAATGGTACTGCCTTCTTTAATATCCATGTTTCTCATCGTTTCCAGAATCTCCGGAATGCCAAACATCCATTTGATCGTACAGGTATCGCCTGCATTTGTCTGTGATAAAGCCTGCATAAAAGTCCCTCCTTTAGGAAAGATAGAAAAGAGTTAACGTCAGATAATTTACACTTTAATTATTGAATTAATCATACAACTCGGAATATATGTTCGTCAATTGGAACATTAGCTAGTCAAATCTCATATTGGATAGCATCCGCTGACAGTAGATAGTGTGCACTAAGAGACCGATTGTATACATAATGAAGCGATAATGCAATTGACAGAATTTCTAAGAAATGTTATTCTTTAACAAGGTTTTAAATAACTAACTAAAGTAAGAGGGGGAGAACTGTGAAGAGACAGATTGCATTTTTAGTTTCGGCAATGATGACTGTAAATTTATTTACAGCGGTGCCGGCTTTTGCGACAGATGATTTTTCTGATGCAGAGGTGGTAGTTGAGGAAGACAGCAATGAAGATGCTGAAGAAATGGAAATTCAGGATTCAACAGAGGAAGATTTTGAGGATGAAGGTGCAGTAACGGAAGATAGCGCTGCATCGGAAAGCGAAGTAGACAGTGTGACAGATGTGGATCTGTTTTCAGACGCGGATTCTGAAGATGCAGTTGCAGAATCCAAACAGTTAAAAGATGCACCGACTGCAGAAGCAAAACTGGAGTCAGGCTTTGGGAGCGATTATCAGAAACTTCTTTTTTCTGACGGTGCATATGCAGGAGGAATCAGCCAGATCCTTGTAAATGGAAATGTATGGGAAAAAGTATCTTCAAAATACAGTTTGTTTAGAAGAAATGCATATTATATGGATAGTTCAGATGCTTCGGCAGTCTTTGACGGCAGTGGAGACGGCATGCTGACTATCGGAGATATTATTACGATAAAAAATCCGTCATACCAGGATCTGCTTCTTTGTGTGAAGGGGAGTGGAAGTGATTTCGCAGTGGAGCCTTATGATCCAAGCAGTGGAAATGATAAAGAAGGTCCATCTGATGGACAGAACACATTATATGTGAGATTAAACGGATATTTTGACAGTGCACTTACCGGTCAGCAGAAATATGATGCGATCAGTGGAGCATCTACTTCGGTTTCTACGAATAAAAACAGCAATGTTATTGTTGAAGCGGCAGTGGTTCCGGACGGAACAACGCCGGGAAAAAATGACTGGAAACCTTTACATGAAGCAGTAACGGTAAATACAAAAAAGACAAGCGTAAATATTGACACGGAATCCTGTGGAATGTCAGGTGTATACTCGATTTATGACAGCTCCCTGTCACTGAGCGGTGTTCCCGATCAACCGGGTTCTTATCCGGTAAGTGTAACAGTAACAGATCAGAATGGCAGAACCGCAACCAGTAATGAGCTTGCATTTAAGGTTTATTCACGTACAGAAAAACTGAGTGACTGCCTGAAACTTGAAAATGCACAGCAGACTGCAGATGGCAAATACATGTATGATATGGAACCATGGGCAATTGCAAATTTTGGCGGTACAAATGAGACAGTGACAGTACCGGCACAGATCAAAGCATGGTATGGCTCTCATACAAGTGGAACATATGGTGAGCTGGGATATTCTGTATCCGAATCAGAAAGCCCGACACAGACATTGATTGTTCCGTCAGGCTGTGATCTGACACTTGTAAATATGAAAATTTTCAGCAGTGTACGAATTATCGTACAGAAAGGCGGAAGACTTTGCCTGCGTGATTCTTCTGTCCACGGACTGATCGAAGCAATGGATGGAGGAAGAATCTCTGTAAATTATGACAACTACGGTGGAAGCTTTTTGACAGGTGCATCTGTGAATGGACAGTTGATCCTGAATGGCGGGGCAATTCTGGAGAACTCGCTGATTTATTCCAATACAAATTTTCTGGCGAATGGATCAGAGGTGCGTCATAATACAGCGTCTGTAGTGCTTGTTAAGGGGAATGTGGCTTTGGAGGGTGAGGTTTACATCAGAGGCGATGAGGCCGCTACCGGCAAAGACCCGAACACCCAGAAAAGTTATAGTGGACAGCCTGCAATGAAAATATCCGGAGGTACACTCACAATCTCGGACAATGGTGTCCTTGGTGTATTTGGCGGGGGAAGAAATGCCACGACATCCGTAGGTGGTGCAGCACTGATTCTGGATCAGGGAACAGTTAAGGGTAATGGAAAGCTGATCGCAGTTGGTGGAAATGGTTCTTTTGACGATGGCGGCAATGGTGTCAGCGGAACCGGATCAATCGAAACATCCAGTGCATGGCTGGAAGGCGGCTCTGCAATCATGTCGAAAGAAGATTCCGTTGCCGGAAAGGCATATGTTTCTTCTGTTAATATAGCTGATCGCACGATAGTGAAATCGGTTGATGGAAGAAAAATTTCCGATAATTTTGAAGATGCAACGGAAAGACAGTGGAAAGATATTACAACAAAACCGAATCTGGCATTATATGAAATAACAGAGCCGGATAAGAAACCAGAGCCGAGTGAGAAGCCAGATCCAGACGAGAAACCGGATCCAGATAAAAAACCGGATCCAGATGAGAAACCGGAACCGGATAAAAAACCGGATCCAGACGAAAAACCGGAACCGGACAAAAAGCCGGAAACAGACAATAAGCAGGAAGAAACTGTAAAACCGGGAACAGTAAGTGCGGTTAAGGCGGTTTCTTCAGGTTATAATAAAATCAAAATAAGCTGGAAAAAAGCGGCAAATGCCAGCGGATATGTGATTGAAAGAAAGAATGGCTCCAGGTGGCAGAAAATCGCCGATATAAAAACACCGGCATTGTCCTATGTACAGAGTGATTCAAAGAAGTATCCGGTACAAACGGGATACAGTTATGCATATCGTATCAGGGCATACAGGGTGTCCGGTGGTAAATATATTTATGGAGAATACTCCAAATCATTCAGTGGAAAAGCACTGCTCTCTGCGTCGACGTTAAAAGCAGCAAAGAAAGCCTCCGGCATTCAGCTCAAATGGAAAAAAACAGCAGGTGCATCAGGATATGTGATATATCGAAGTACCACAGGTAAAAAATGGACTAAGGTTGCAACAACCGCTAAGACCACTGTTATGGATAAAAAAGCTTCCAAAGGTAAAACATATCGTTATCGCATCAGAGCATATCGAAAGGTAAATGGAAAAAAGGTATACGGAAACTGGTCGCGACAGGTAAAAATCAAGAGATAAGTTAAGAATCAGATTTTCCGTTTAGCCAAATTCCCGGTTTACAAATATTTGTAAATATGCTACTATTTCTAAAGAAGCGGAACCAGATAAATCCGCATAATATAAGTAAACTCGAAGAACAAGAGAGTACATTTGATACTGGCATTACAGAGAAATTCCAGAGGAAACGGTTATTATTTTATGACGGATTCCGGCTGCTGAGAGGAATGTGCGGGTACATATGGAAGATGGCTTGGGAGAGGTACGGTTGAGATTGTGATCCGGAGTGAACGCTCGTATTTGTACAGTACAGAGTGTCCGATCTGCATTTAGACTGTAACGGGACCGCCTGTTATAGCGGAAGGGTATCAGGAAAGAGCATGAAAAGGATAATCAGGTTTTCAATGCAGCAATCTGGAATCGTACCCGATAAGGTTTCTGACCGCGAGGCAGGAACGAAAAGAAGTGGTAACACGGGCAGAACTCGTCTTCTCAGTAAAATGAGAAGACGTTTTTTTATGTAAAAGGAAACTGTTATATTTTAGGAGGAACTATAAAATGGACAAGCAGAAGTATTATATTACAACCGCGATTGCTTATACATCCGGTAAGCCGCACATTGGTAACACTTACGAGATCGTACTGGCAGATGCAATTGCACGTTACAAGAGACAGGAAGGATATGATGTATTTTTCCAGACAGGAACTGACGAGCATGGTCAGAAGATCGAACTCAAAGCAGAAGAAGCAGGAATCACACCAAAGGAATTCGTAGATAATGTATCCGGTGAGATCAAGAGAATCTGGGATCTGATGAACACATCTTATGACAAATTCATCCGTACCACAGATGCCGATCACGAAAAACAGGTTCAGAAAATCTTCAAGAAGATGTATGCAAAAGGTGATATCTACAAAGGACATTATGAAGGAATGTACTGTACACCATGTGAATCTTTCTTTACAGAATCACAGCTTGTAGATGGCAAATGTCCGGACTGCGGACGTCCGTGTGTACCTGCAAAAGAAGAAGCATACTTCTTCAAAATGAGCAAATATGCGGACCGTCTGATCGACTACATTAACACACATCCGGATTTCATTCAGCCGGAGTCACGTAAAAATGAGATGATGAACAACTTCCTTCTTCCGGGACTTCAGGATCTCTGTGTATCCAGAACATCCTTCAAATGGGGAATTCCGGTAGACTTCGATCCGAAACACGTTGTTTATGTATGGCTGGATGCTCTGACAAACTATATTACAGGAATCGGATATGACTGCGACGGCGAAAGCTCTGAACAGTTCAACAAACTGTGGCCGGCAGACCTTCATCTGATCGGTAAAGACATCATTCGTTTCCATACTATTTACTGGCCTATCTTCCTGATGTCACTTGATCTGCCGCTTCCGAAACAGGTATTCGGACATCCGTGGCTGCTTCAGGGAGATGGCAAGATGAGTAAATCAAAAGGAAATGTTATCTATGCAGATGAACTCGTTGATTTCTTCGGCGTAGATGCTGTCCGTTATTTCGTACTTCATGAAATGCCATTCGAAAACGATGGTGTTATCACATGGGAACTGATGGTAGAAAGACTGAATTCCGAACTTGCAAATACACTCGGAAACCTTGTAAACCGTACCATCTCCATGTCCAACAAATACTTCGGTGGTGTTGTTGAAAACAAAGGTGTTGTGGAGCCGGTCGACGAAGACCTCAAAGCATTTGCACTGGCAGTTCCGGGAAAAGTTGCAGAAAAAATGGACAAATTGCGTGTTGCAGATGCCATGACAGAAGTCTTCACGCTGTTCAAACGTCTCAACAAATATATCGATGAGACTATGCCGTGGGCTCTTGCAAAAGACGAAGCAAAGAAAGAGCGTCTTGCAACTGTTCTCTACAATCTGGTTGAGGGAATCACCATGGGTGCAACTCTTCTGGAATCTTTTATGCCAGAGACCACAGAACGCATCCTTGCTCAGTTAAATACAGAAAAACGTACACTTGAAGATCTTAAGACATTCGGACTGTATCCGTCAGGAAACAAAGTTACAGAAAAACCGGAGATCCTGTTTGCACGTCTTGATCTCAAAGAAGTACTTGCAAAAGTAGAAGAACTTCATCCAAAGAAAGAAGAACCGGTTGAAGAAGCAAAAGAAGAAAACGTGATCGACATTGAAGCAAAACCGGAGATCACATTTGATGATTTTGGCAAACTTCAGTTCCAGGTTGGTGAGATCATTGCCTGCGAAGAAGTCAAAAAATCTCGTAAACTTCTCTGCTCTCAGGTAAAAATCGGCAGTCAGGTACGCCAGATCGTATCCGGCATCAAATCTCACTACAGTGCAGAAGAAATGGTTGGCAAGAAAGTTATGGTTGTAACAAACCTGAAACCTGCCAAACTTGCAGGAATCCTCAGTGAAGGAATGATCCTCTGCGCCGAAGATGCGGATGGAAATCTGTCCCTGATGGTACCGGAAAAAGAAATGCCGGCAGGTGCTGAAATCTGCTGATGTATGATGGAGTTTGACAGTTACTGCGAATGAAATTGCAATCCCCTGTGTATCGCAACAACGAGCACGGGGGATTTTTGTAACCAAAAGCTTTTGCATTGTACTTGCAGAGACATATGTTTTACGGGTATACTGTATGTGATTGATATGATAAATGACAGTCAGGCGCAGGACAAGACTGTGGTGAAAATAATCAGCAGAGATTTCAGGAGGGAAAAGTCATGGCGAACGGACTTACACATTTTGATAAAGAAGGAAATGCAGTGATGGTGGATGTTTCCGATAAAAGTGTCACTTATCGGACAGCATTGGCAACAGGCTATATTTCTGTAGGCCCGCAGATCATGACATGCGTTACAGAAGGAAATGTCAAAAAAGGTGATGTCCTCGGTGTGGCACGGGTGGCAGGCATTATGGGGGTCAAAAAAACATCCGAACTGGTTCCGATGTGTCATCCTCTTCCGATACAGAAATGTGCGATAGATTATGAACTGGATCAGGAAAAGAACCGTATTCATGTATTCTGTACCGTCAAGACAGAGGGGAAAACCGGCGTGGAAATGGAGGCTCTGACAGGAGTGCAGGTGACACTTCTGACTATCTATGACATGTGTAAAGCAATTGACAAGCATATGGTAATGTCAGAAATCCATCTGGTAGAAAAAACAGGAGGAAAAAGCGGAGATTTTCGTTTTGGGGATGAAACATGATAGATCGTTGTGGAAGAAATATTGATTATCTGAGGATTTCCGTGACGGATCGCTGCAACTTACGCTGCATTTATTGTATGCCCGAGGAAGGTATAAGGCTGACCGGGCGCGAAAATATCCTGCAGGAACCAGAAATCATCCGGGTATGCCAGGTGATGGCAGAACTGGGTATCAAAAAGATCAAAATTACCGGTGGAGAACCGCTGGTGCGACCTCGGATTCCGGGACTGATCCGTCAGATAAAAGCAATTCCGGGTATCGAAAAAGTGACACTTACTACGAATGGAATCCTTTTGAAAAAACAGATGAAAGAACTCGCAGAGGCAGGACTTGACAGTCTGAATATCAGTCTGGATACACTTGACAGAGAGGGTTTCATGGAAATCACACGCAGAGATCTTCTTGACGATACTCTTGCCGGTATTGAAGAAGCAATGAAATATCCGAACGTGCAGTTAAAGATCAACTGTGTGCCATTGGGAATAGAGGAGCAGAATCTGTGCGAGATTGCAGAATTCGCCCACAAATATCCCGTACATGTCCGTTTTATAGAGATGATGCCGATTGGTTATGGAAGTTCTTTCACAGGAATGTCACAGGAAAAAATCGTATCTCTTCTGGAAGAAAAATTTGGCATACTTTTCCCATATGAGGGACTCCCTCTTGGAAACGGCCCGTGTAAGTATTATACTGTGGATGGATTTCAGGGCAAGATAGGCTTTATCAGCGCGATCAGCCACAAGTTCTGCAGTGAGTGCAACCGCATTCGCCTGACTTCACAGGGTTATCTGAAAACATGTCTGCAATATACAGCAGGACGTGATCTGAGAGAAGCGTTGAGAAACGGTGGAACGGATGAAGAATTAAAAGAAATCATAAAAGCTGCACTGTCCGAAAAACCGGACGGCCATCATTTCAGAGAAAAGGTAAAAGAAGATGATACAGAGAGTTTGTGTATGTCACAGATAGGAGGATAATAATGAAACGCGCAGCAATTATAACAGCAAGTGATTCCGGGTACAGAGGTGAGCGGGAGGATTTAAGCGGCCCTGTAATCAAAGAAATTCTGGAAAGAGAAGGATATGAAGTGATTTCTATGGATATCCTTCCGGATGATCAGGTAATGCTTGCAGGAAAAATGCAGGAAATAGCAGATTCAGAAAAAGCGGAGCTGATCCTGACGACAGGCGGAACCGGATTTTCAGAGCGCGATGTCATACCAGAGGCAACGGAAGAAGTAATCGAGCGAAAGGTTCCGGGAATACCGGAGGCAATCCGCGCATACAGCATGACGATCACAAAACGTGCGATGCTGAGCCGTGCGACAGCTGGAATCCGAGGGAAGACATTGATCATAAATCTTCCGGGCAGTCCGAAAGCAGTACGGGAAAGTCTGGAATATATTATCGATGCACTGGCACACGGGCTTGAAATCCTGAGCGGTGAAGCACGTGATTGTGCACGCAAATAGAAATATGAACAGCCTTCGGCAGAATCCAGATATGTGAAGAAGAATATGCCATATCAGGTATGCTGCACATTTTACAGTAGGAATTGTCCGGGTATTTTTAAATAAGGGAGAATTGAGTTATGGGGAAAGTAATTGCAGTCTGCATCAGTGAAAAAAAGGAAACACAGAAACACCCGGTGCAGGAAGCAGAATTTATAGAGGACTGGGGCATCAAAGATGATGCACATGCCGGTAAATGGCACCGTCAGGTCAGTCTTTTATCATATGATAAGATTGAAGCATTCCGTGCACGGGGCGCAGAGGTAGAGGACGGAGCATTTGGAGAAAACCTTGTTGTGCAGGGATTCGATTTTTCAGCACTTCCAGTCGGAACAAGATTTCGATGCAACGATGTTGTGCTGGAAATGACACAGATTGGGAAAGAATGCCATCATGGATGTGCGATATTTCAGAAAATGGGTGATTGTATTATGCCGCGGGAGGGTGTTTTTACAAAAGTACTTCATGGAGGAATCATCCGTGAGGGAGACGAATTTGTGATTGAGGAGAAGAAAGACTGATGGAAACACCTATGATTTTTGAGACACATGCACATTATGATGATGAGGCTTTTTCACAGGACAGAGAGAATTTGCTTGCATCGATGCAGAAACATGGAATCGGGCATATTGTGAATGCATGTGCGTCGGTCGAGAGTCTGAAAGATACAGAAGAACTGATGGAAAAATATCCGTTTGTTTATGGTGCATTCGGTATTCATCCGGACGATGCGGAAAAAATGACAGAGGAAACCCTGGAAGAAATCCGCCGGTTATCCCGTTTGCCAAAATCAGTGGCTATCGGAGAAATTGGCCTGGACTATTACTGGCACAAAGAAGAACACGAGCATGAAATCCAGAAGAAGATGTTTCTGGCACAGATGGAGATTGCGCGCGAAGAAAAGCTTCCATTTATGATCCACAGCAGAGAGGCGGCAAAAGATACGTTGGATCTGGTGAAGGATTGCATGAAAGGCGGTATGTACGGCGGCATTATCCATTGTTTTTCTTATGGAAAAGAAATAGCAGGAGAATATCTGGATATGGGACTGTATCTGGGAATCGGCGGTGTTGTTACATTTAAAAATGCGAAGAAACTGAAAGAAGTGGTTGCATATGCACCGCTTGAACAGCTTGTACTTGAGACAGACAGTCCATACCTGAGTCCGGAACCAAACCGTGGAAAACGCAACAGTTCGCTGAAT
>ERZ773162.2147-NODE-2147-length-13265-cov-3.429599_pt1 | contig 13265 bp, 10 predicted proteins | sample MGYA00511113_ERZ773162 | MGnify/ENA primary metagenome ERZ773162 (study PRJEB29015, sample SAMEA2737807) | human gut metagenome | biome: human gut; feature: human-associated habitat; material: faeces | place: China | collected 2012 ... | reverse complement strand
ACGCGGAAATTTGTATCATCAAACGTGATGGTAAAAGAGAAGATTTCTCTATCAGTAAGATTAAGAATGCAATCAGTAAAGCATTCAGTGCAAGTGGAATTCAGGATGAGCAGCAGTTGGTTGCTGACATCACCATGAATGTTATCAGTCAGTTTTCAACCCCCACGATCACCGTAGAAGAGATTCAAGACTTGGTAGAAAAGTCGTTGATGAAAGTGCGGCCGGAAGTAGCGAAGAAATACATCATCTATCGCGAATGGCGGAATACGGAGCGCGATAAGAAAACCCAGATGAAACAGGTGATGGACGGCATTGTGGCTATCGACAAGAACGATGTCAATTTGAGCAACGCCAACATGAGCAGTCACACGCCTGCCGGACAGATGATGACGTTCGCTTCCGAAGTAACCAAAGATTATACATATAAATACCTGTTGCCGAAACGTTTTGCCGAAGCACACCAGTTGGGAGATATTCACATTCACGACTTGGATTATTATCCGACAAAGACGACAACCTGTATCCAATATGATATGGACGACCTCTTTGAACGCGGTTTCCGCACAAAGAACGGCAGTATCCGTACCCCGCAAAGCATCCAGAGTTATGCTACGCTGGCTACCATTATCTTCCAGACGAACCAGAATGAGCAGCATGGCGGACAGGCGATTCCTGCTTTCGATTTCTTCATGGCAAAAGGTGTGGCCAAATCTTTCCGCAAACATCTGGCATCATTCATCAATTTCTATGTCGCCATGGAAAACGGAAATCAGGCCGATGAGAAATCCATCCGCACATTGATTAAAGAATATCTTCCGTCTATCAAGGCTACCGAAGCCGAACGCGAAACATTGCGCATTGCTTTGATAGCTTTACAAATCATTATAGATAAAGAACACCTTGCCCGTATCGTTGAGAAAGCTTATCAGCAGACTCGCAAAGATACCCATCAGGCCATGGAAGGATTTATCCACAACCTGAACACGATGCATTCACGCGGCGGTAATCAGGTGGTATTCAGCTCCATCAACTACGGTACGGACACTTCTGCCGAAGGTCGCATGGTGATCGAAGAATTGCTGAAAGCTACCATTGAAGGATTGGGCACAAGAGGCGAGGTGCCTGTATTCCCGATCCAGATTTTCAAGGTGAAAGACGGAGTTTCTTACTCGGAGAAAGACTTTGAGAAAGCAATGAAAGCGGAAAATATCGAAGAGGCAATGACCGACCATTACGAGGCTCCCAATTTCGACTTGCTGTTGAAGGCTTGCCAGACTACGGCGAAAGCATTGTTCCCGAACTTCATGTTCCTCGACGCACCTTTCAATCAGAACGAGAAATGGAGAGCAGACGATCCGAAACGTTACATCTACGAATTGGCGACGATGGGTTGTCGTACCCGTGTATTTGAAAATGTGGCAGGAGAAAAATCTTCTTTAGGTCGTGGCAATCTTTCATTCACTACGCTGAATATGCCGAGACTGGCGATCGAAGCCCGCATCAAGGCGGAAAACCTGATAGAGGATGAACGCAACAAGGATGCCATTGAACAGAAGGCAAAAGAAATTTTCATCGAATCCGTACACCAAATGTCTGCGCTCGTGGCCGACCAGCTTTACGAACGTTATCAGTATCAGCGTACGGCCCTGGCACGCCAGTTCCCGTTCATGATGGGAAATAATGTGTGGAAAGGCGGCGGTGAGCTGAACCCGAACGAGCAGGTGGGGGATGCATTGCGCAGCGGCACGCTGGGTATCGGATTTATCGGCGGACACAATGCGATGGTGGCTCTCTACGGACAAGGTCACGGACACAACCAGAAAGCATGGGACACGCTGTATGAAGCTGTGATGGAAATGAATAAAGTGGTAAACGAATATAAAGAAAAATATAACCTGAACTACTCCGTTCTGGCTACTCCTGCCGAAGGACTTTCGGGACGTTTCACCAAAATGGATCGTCGGAAATATGGAAAAATCCCCGGAGTGACAGATCGCGACTATTATGTCAACTCTTTCCACGTAGACGTGAAAGAACCGATCAGCATCGTTGAGAAAATCAAGCGTGAAGCTCCGTTCCACGCCATTACGCGCGGCGGACATATCACGTATGTAGAGCTGGACGGTGAAGCACAGAAGAATGTACGTGCCATCGCCAAGATTGTGAAAGTGATGCACGACGAGGGGATTGGCTACGGCTCTATCAACCACCCGGTAGATACTTGCCATAACTGTGGTTACAAAGGGGTTATCTTCGATAAATGTCCGGTGTGCCAGAGTGAAAGCATCCTCCGTATGCGCCGTATAACCGGTTACCTGACAGGCGATTTAAGTTCCTGGAACTCTGCTAAACGGGCAGAAGAACAAGACCGCGTAAAACACCTGTAAGGAGTTGAAAATGGCCTCACTAATAGGCTTCTATCTTTAATTTTTTAATTTTCAACTTTCAATTTTCAATTTAAGAAGTGAATTTATTAGGAACTTATCCTGAAACGATTGTCGATGGTGAAGGCATCCGGTACTCTATTTATCTTGCCGGATGTTCTCATCACTGTCCCGGTTGCCACAACCCGGAGAGCTGGAATCCGGGGGCGGGGGAAGAATTGACGGAAGAAAAAATACAGTCCATCATCCGTGAAATCAAGGCAAATCCTTTGCTGGACGGTGTTACTTTTTCCGGTGGTGATCCGTTTTTCCATCCGGAGGAGTTTCTGCTTCTACTGAAACGGGTGAAAGAGGAGACGGGGATGAATGTGTGGTGCTATACAGGATATAGCTACGAAGAAATCAAGGCACAGCCCCGCTTGAGCGCTGCCCTTGATTATATAGACGTATTGGTGGACGGACGCTTCGAGCAGGCTCTTTTCTCTCCGTATCTGGAATTCAGGGGAAGCAGCAATCAACGGATCTTGAAACTGAAATAAACTGCACTAAAAAAACTTATTTTTCAAAGGAAACAAAAACACCTCTGTCATAGTTTTGTTTACCTTTACACATCCCTCCGGGAGGAACGACTACACTTACAAGAATAAGTTTTTATGGTACAATCGATAAATTCAACTCAAGAAATAGAGGAAACCGACGGATTGCCGATGCCTAAGCGTATTTGGGCGGTGGTGTCCGTCGGATTCGCTCTTTGTATGTCGGTATTGGATATTAACATCGTCAATATCGTACTACCCACGCTTTCGCATGATTTTGGGACTTCTCCTGCTGTAACAACCTGGATTATCAACGGCTATCAGCTGGCTATCGTCATATCGCTACTGTCTTTTTCCGCTTTAGGTGAAATTATCGGTTACCGGAAAGTCTTTCTTTCGGGTATCGGTCTGTTTTGCATCACTTCATTGATTTGTGCCTTGTCCGATTCGTTTTGGACGCTAACCGTCGCCCGTATTTTTCAGGGATTCAGTGCCTCTGCCATCACCAGCGTGAATACGGCGCAGCTGCGTTATATCTATCCGAAGAGCCAGATTGGGCGGGGAATGGGGATTAATGCGATGGTTGTTGCCATATCGGCTGCCGCCGGGCCTTCTGTGGCGAGCGGTATTCTTTCTATTGCCAGCTGGCATTGGTTATTTGCTATTAATGTTCCGTTAGGACTTACCGCATTGTTTCTCGGCATCAAACATCTGCCAAGGCAGGAGGAACGCTCGAAACGCAAATTTGATTATATCAGCGCCATAGCGAATGCGGTTACCTTCGGTCTGCTTATATATACGCTGGACGGATTCGCCCATCACGAGGAAATGGATTTCCTTTTCATCCAACTGGTTGTATTGGCAGTGGTAGGCACGTACTATGTGCGTCGACAACTCACGCAGACTACTCCGCTACTGCCGCTCGACCTGTTGCGGATTCCGATTTTCCGGTTATCCATCCTGACTTCCATTTGTTCCTTTATCGCTCAAATGTCGGCAATGGTTTCCCTGCCTTTTTTCCTGCAGAACACTTTAGGACACAGTGAGGTGATGACCGGACTTTTGCTTACTCCGTGGCCGTTGGCTACGCTGGTCACGGCTCCATTGGCAGGGTATCTCGTGGAGCGTATTCACCCCGGTATACTGGGAAGTATCGGGATGGTTCTGTTTGCCATCGGACTTTTCTCGCTTTCGAGTCTGACAGCCGAATCATCTGATATAAGTATTATCCTGCGTTTGATGTTATGCGGTGCGGGCTTCGGATTGTTTCAGACGCCGAACAATAGCACGATTATTTCTTCCGCTCCTACGCAGCGTTCGGGAGGGGCCAGTGGGATGCTGGGAATGGCCCGCCTGTTGGGACAGACCACCGGAACAACATTGGTTGCCTTGCTTTTCAGCTTTGTCACTCATAGCCGGAGCACGGCTGTTTGCCTGATGGTGGGGAGTGGATTTGCCGTTGTGGCAGCTATCGTCAGTAGTTTGAGGCTATCGCAGCCTTCCACCCTGAAAAGAAAATAGTGAAGTCCTGAAAGGGGATTAAGTCTTTCAGAACTTCACAGGAACATCATACAACATATTAGTAAGTAATCATTCAAGATGAACTTGAAAGATTTGACTTTCTAGTATTTCGTTTCCCGTATGATTTCTACCAGACGGCGGAAGTCTTCCGGATGCACATCACCGATGTTTCCGATACGGAAGGTATCTGCTTTTGAAATCTTTCCCGGGTAAATCACGAATCCTTTATTTTTCAGTGCATAATAGAATGTTTTGAAGTCGAATCCTTCATGCGGATAAAGGAAAGAAGTGATGATAGGCGACTGGATGTCATCTTCGAGCAGTGTTTTGAATCCGAGTGCACGCATTCCTTCCACCAAAATACGGTGATTTTCGCAATAACGTTGGTAACGTGCTTCTACGCCTCCTTCTTCAATCAATTCGGTCAGGGCTTGTTTGAAAGCACGGACAACGTGTGTCGGTGAAGTGAAGCGCCATTTTCCGTGTCCCTTTTCCATTGTTTCCCATTGGTCGTAGATGTCCAGGGAAAGAGAGCGTGCCACTCCTTTGCAATATTTTAATTCCGAACGGCGGGCGATGATGAATCCGAATCCCGGTACACCCTGAATACACTTGTTGGAACTGCTGATTAGGAAGTCGATACCGAGTTCGTTTACATCTAAGGGGATACCTCCGAAGCTGCTCATACAGTCTACAATCAGCTTTTTACCATGCATCTTGACGATGTGGGACAGTTCTTTGATCGGATTCAGGATACCGGTCGTTGTTTCGCAATGAACGAAAGCGACATGTGTGATATCGGAGTTATTGCTAAGATAATCGTCTATATATTCAACTGATACCTGCTCTGTTTCTTCAAAAGCCAGCATGTCGTAGTCGAGATGGTAATATTCTGCAATGTTGCCCATACGGTCGCCATAGGCTCCGTTGCTACAAATCAGGAGTTTGTCTTTCGGGGTGATGGTGGCGCCTAAAACGGCCTCCACGCAATAGGTTCCGCTTCCCTGTAAAAGGATGGAAGTGTATTCTTCCGGTTTTTTAGTGGCGATGTTAACCAGGTCTTTGCGGAGTTCCTGAACAATGCCGAGGTTGTAGTCTTCGTCCCATGTACACCAGTCGGTCATCATGGCTTCTTTTACTGTTTCAGAGGTGGTTAGAGGTCCCGGAGTTAATAACAAATATGGTTTCATAATGATGTTTTCTTTAGAAATGAATAAATAAATGATTTTGTTTCTTTTCTGATTGTTGGGTGCGGGCTTGAATGTTAGTTGCCGGCGTTGATCGTTTCAATCAGTGCGGGAAGTTCTTCGATAGTGCGTATCACGTAAGAAGCTCCTGCGGCAAGCATGCGCTCTTTGACATCGGCGATGCGGGCTTCGAGTTCGGAGGCAGGCATTGATTTTGTTTCTGCTTCGGTAAGTGCCATTTCATTGCTGCCGAGAATCACGCCTACACTATACACTTTCGCGTTCACTCCTTCGTGAATATCGGCAATCGTATCACCCACTTTTATAACGGCGTCGAGGCTGGGGACTGCTAATTTCGTCAGGTTCTCAAAAATCATGTAAGGAGCGGGACGTCCGGCGGGAAGTAGGTTGGGAGTGGCGCAATAATCCACGTGGTATCCTTTTGCCTGTGCGGCGGGGAGAACTACATCCATCATTTCGCGGGTATAGCCGGTGGTCGATCCTATTTTAATACCTGCGGCACGCAATTTTTCCAAAGTTGGGATTACTCCCGGAATAGGGTCTGTGTAGTTTTCGAGAGAGGCGAAGAGATACTTCTCGAAAAGGCGGTTTAGTTCTACCACGTCTTCTTCCGTCCAGGCGCGTTGGTAACGGGCGGTAAACTGTTCGTTCACGTCAGGCATGGAAAGTAGTTCGCGGATGTGTTGAATTTTGGGTAGTCCCATTGGTTTGCGGGTCTGTACAACATCGATTACCAGTCCTTTTTCGGCAAATGCTTCGATAAAAGCAGCCACGGGGGCAAAACATCCATAGTCAACGGCTGTACCAGCCCAGTCCATAATAATACATTCAATCTTTTTCATTCTTGTTTCTATATAATATTGGTTTATTCGTCAGAAATTAGTAAGAAGCGAGGGAGGGGGCGGGGCAAGATTCGTTCCCGCGTATTTCACCCTGTTTCCCTTTTCTGTATTTTTGTGTCAGATAAATCATTGCTAAGGTGAACGCAAAGGTGCAGACGATTCCTACTGTCCCTGCCATCGTATTGTAGAATTCCAGCCAATTTAAATCCGGGTTGAAACATTCTTTCACTACCAATACCACCACTGTGCCTGTGTAGCCGATGGAATCGACCATCGCTATGAAGAAACCTACATTTCCCTTGATGCGGAAACAGGCGATGAAGCGGTCGAAGAAGATGGTTTGAAAGCTCAAGTAAGAAAAATAGAGGCAGAGGCTCTGGATAAATAACCACACGAGCGGAGAAAGTTGCAGGGTATGGTAGTTGAATGCCACAGTGCTAAGTGTGATTGCTCCCGCAATGACAAGGGTCAATAGAACGGAAAGTACTTTGATGTGGCTTTTCATCACTGCCAGGGTGGCGAAAATAGCCAGGATAATCAGTGTGACTACACCGTCCACTTTGGCGAATACCCACGGGGAAAGTCCGGCGGCATTGACGTCTATGATTTTCACCAGAAAGTCTTCCTTGACATCTTGCAAAACGGTGAGAAAGAGGTTGGCGAAGAAAAGCAGTGTCAATATGGGAGCAAAGCTGCGGAACAGGTTCCAGCGTTGTTGTTTGTTGAGAGTGACACGTTCCACACGCAGTGCTTTGTCTTCGGCAGTCGGTTTGGGCAGGTGATCGAGGATATAGCCCAGTCCTGCCAGCAAGGGTAATGCTACCGCACCGATCAGAGCAGGCATCCAGAACTCACTGACGTGCAGGGTGTCGACAACGAAAAGTCCGATGGATTTGGCTGTGCCGCTACTGACTGCGATACTGAGTCCGAAAAGGGAAGCGAGCAGATCCGTCACCCGGCGTCCTTCGAGGAAGCTGAAGATGACTCCCCACATACAGCCAAGCGACAGTCCGTTGAAGAACAACGCCAACACATTGAACGGGCGGGGTAGGCATCCGAAAAGAACCAAAGAGAGTTCGGCCACTAAAATAGAAACAAGAATGAATTTCAGGCGGCCTTCTCTCTTCAGTTCGGAAATAAGTTTGATCCCGATAAACTTGGATACCATATATCCGAATATCTGGATGATGCTGGTGGCTATCTTATAGTCCATACCAAATAGTTCCATGCCGTCGAACGTGGCGGCGGTGAACGGTTTGCGTAGTGCGTAGACTAATGAATAGGATAGCAGTGCCGCTCCTCCCGCATAAAGGATAAAGAGTAAATCGGAAAGTTTCTTTTGGGCCGAAGGCGACAGTTTTTCTTTGAAATTCATAATGCTATTTTTTTTGTTTCCGGTGCAAAAGTAGGGTGTCGGAGCGAACGAAAAAATGAATTTCAATGAATCATATTGTATATATGAGCCTTTAAGTGTACTGAAATATTAATGTAATATTCATGCAATACAAACATAATACCTTAGTCATTCCTTTGCAACGGAATCAATTAACAAACCGAAAAATCATGGACGAACTTACGGATATTTATAAAAGAATAGAGTACCTGCGCAACAACGGGGTGAAGATGAAAGAAATTGCCGACCGGGTGGATATGGCTCCGAGTGTGTTGTCTGCTTTGTATTCGAGTGTGCTTCCCGCTTATATCGACTTATTGAAAACACGCACACCGGACGAGGCGCTGGATGAAGCTTTGGCACTGGTGAATAATGTTTCCAAGAAACGCTTATTAAATAATGTGGGATCGGTGAGGCTGTTGCTTCAGGAGATGGAGCCGGACGTGCAGAGCGAGGCGGAGAATGGCAACTCTTTTATCAAGTTGCTGGGGAAAGAGGCGAAGGAGTCTGTGCAGGAGGTGTATAATTATAGCGGTATGTATCTTAGTTACAGTTTGTCGTCTTCTACGGATAGCTTGAAGATCGAGCCGTACATGATTTGTGCTTCCGAGAATAATGAGTATGTGAAGGTGGGGATGATTAATGCGTATAAGTCGGTGCATTGGGGGAGCGGGATTATCAGTAATCATCAGAACTCTTACCTGATGTTCAACGAAAGGGATTTGCCACAGTTTGCGCTGGTGACTATTTACCTGCAACTTCCGCATTATGAGTTTCCGAATATGCTGAAAGGGCTTTATCTCTGTCTGGACTACAATCATAATCCGATTGCGCGTCGTATTGTACTGGTGAAACAGTCGGATAGTACGGATGTTAATCAGTTTCTGGAGATGGAAGGGTGTCTGGTTCCGCGGGCGGAATTGACTCCGGAATTGGAGGTGTACTATAATTATACGTGTCAGGAGGGAGATTATATCAAAACGTGCACGGTGCCTTCACCTAAGTTGGATGAGACGGATTTGGAGAGAGAGAAGAAGATGTTGAAGATTTAAAGACAAACAACAATAAAAAAAGATCCCGGATGAAAATTGGTTTTTAAAACCTTTTTCATCCGGGATGATTCTTTTTATATGTTTTCTCTATCTTTCTATTGTTATATTCGCTAGAAGAAGAATCGCAAAATATCATTGAAGTTAGCCCATATCAACAGACCGAAGAGCAGAATCATACCGGTCATCTGGGCGTATTCCATAAACTTGTCGCTCGGTTTGCGGCGGGCTATCATCTCGTAGAAGAGGAAGAGCACGTGGCCACCGTCTAATGCGGGGATAGGGAGGATGTTCATGAAAGCCAGGATGATGGAAAGGAAGGCTGTCATATACCAGAACTGGTGCCAGTCCCAGGTAGCGGGGAAGATGCTGCCGATCGTTCCGAAGCCGCCCAGTTGTTTGGCTCCTTCTTTTGAGAAGAGGTATTTCATGTTTCCTACATAGCCTTTCAGGGTTTTCACACCGAGGGAGACACCTGCGGGGAAGGATTCAAAGAAGGCATATTCTTTTTTTACCATAGGGAGCAGACGGTCTGTGACGAGACAGGCGGTTACACCCATCAGGTAGGCGGAGTCTACACGCATACTTAGCGTGTCTGTTGCACCGTTACGCACATAAGTCAGCGTGATTAGACGCGGATCTATGCTGTCTTTGAGCAGGGTTGCTTCGTTTTTCTTACGTTCTGCCATCGCTTCTTTGAAGTCGGAGAAAGAAATCGGTGTTCCGTTCAGGGCGATAATGCTGTCACCCGGTTGGATGCCTGCTTGTGCGGCAGGAGAATTCACCATCACACTGTCTATCACATACGGGAAACGGTAGGAGGCAAAACGGATGCTGTCTGCCAGAAGACGTTGCATCAAGTCTTCAGGGATATAAACGGAGGCTTTCGCGCCGTTGCGGATAACGCTTACTCCGCGGGCGTCGGCAATCTGGCTCAACATATCGCCGTCATAACGTTCAAAAGGAACGCCGTCGGCAGAAAGAAGGATGTCGCCGTCCTGAAAACCTATGGATTTGGCCGTTTCGTTGAAATCCATACCGAGAGGAGCTTCCTGCACCTTTATATATTGGTCGCCCCACGCAAATAGAATCATCGAGTAGATGAACAGGGCCAACAGGAAGTTGAACAGTACGCCACCCACCATGATTAGCAGACGTTGCCACGCCGGTTTGGAACGGAACTCCCACGGTTGTTCGGGTTGTTTCATCTGTTCGGTATCCATCGACTCATCAATCATGCCGGCTATTTTGACATAACCGCCCAATGGCAACCAGCCTACTGCATACTCTGTGTCACTTTTCTTGGGTTTGAACTTAAAAAGGGTGAACCAAGGGTCAAAAAATAAGCAGAATTTTTCTACACGCACCTTAAACAAACGGGCAAAAAGAAAATGCCCGCCTTCATGAATGATAACGAGCAAAGATAAGCTCATAATCAATTGCAGGGCACGAATCAAAAATGTTTCCATATAGTCTATTTACAGTTTAAAGCCTTCAACTAATTCTCTACCGAAGAGAGGATATAAAGGCTATTTTCAATTTATATTAATACTAATCAATTTCTCTATTTTCTTTATTCCTCTACGAAATGAATTATATCAGACTTGCTGCTATCTTTCTTGCTTCCGCATCGGTAGCCACATAATCATCGTAGGTCGGGTTGGCAATGAAGGTGGCCCGTTCCATTGTTTTTTCTATCACGTCGCTCATGCCGAGGAAGCTGATGCCGTCTTTCAGGAAAGAGGCTACCACTACTTCATTGGCGGCATTAACGATGCAAGGCATGTTCCCTCCGCGATACATCGCTTCGTAAGCGAGTGCCAGATTGCGGAAACGTTTCGTGTCGGGTTGCTCAAACGTCAGGTTCGTGCATTTGGAGAAATCGAGCCTGTCGAAAGAAGAACTGATACGGTCGGGATAGGAGAATGCATACTGGATGGGCAGGCGCATATCGGGCATGCCCAACTGTGCTTTTACAGCTCCGTCTTCAAACTGCACCATCGAGTGAATGACTGATTGCGGATGCACAACCACCTCAATCTGACTGGGTTGAACACCGAACAGCCATTTGGCTTCGATCACTTCAAAACCTTTATTCATCATAGAAGCAGAGTCAATCGTGATTTTTGCTCCCATTTCCCAGTTGGGATGTTTCAAGGCTTGCGTCTTTGTGACGGATTTCAGCTGTTCCAAGGTGCAAGTGCGGAACGGACCTCCGGAGGCTGTCAATATCACTTTCTCGATCGGGTTACCCACTTCTCCCGCTAAACACTGAAAAACAGCAGAGTGTTCAGAGTCTACCGGCAGAATCGGAGTGCGATATTGTTGTGCCAACTGATTAATCAGTTCGCCCGCTACTACCAATGTTTCTTTATTGGCCAACGCAATCGCTTTCTTGGCGCGGATGGCGTTGATGGTTGGTTTTAGTCCGGCATAACCGACCATGGCTGTCAACACCATGTCGATGGGGCCTGCTTCTACAATCTGACAGATAGCGTCTGTGCCTGCGTACACTTTGATAGGCAGGTCGCTCAATGCTTCTTTCAGTTCGGAATACTTTTCTTCGTTGGCTATCACTACCACTTCCGGCTGGAACTTCCGTGCCTGGGCAATCAGTAGTTCCACGCGGTTGTTGGCTGTCAGCGCATAGGCTTCGTACAGGTCGGGATGTTCTTCGATGACTTGCAGAGCCTGCGTCCCGATGGAGCCTGTTGAGCCTAGGATAGCTATTTGTTTTTTCTTTTTGTTAGTCTCTATATTCATTTTTCTATTATCACTTAAAATACGATGTATTTTTCGGGATTCACCGGATGACCTTTATACCAAAGTTCGAAATGGAGGTGCGGCCCTGTACTAAGTGTGCCGCTGTTTCCTACCAGAGCGATGGCTTCCCCTCCTTTCACGCGTTCACCTTCCTTTTTCAGGAGGGAGCCGCAGTGTTTATAGATTGAAATTAAATCCTGGTTATGTTGTACGCCAATCAGATAACCTGTCTCGGCGGTGTATGTGCTTAGGATGACGGTTCCGTCCATAGTTGCCAGTACGCTTTCGTTGGGATTGGCGGCGATGTCGGTGCCGTAATGTTTCTTCTCGGCATTGAAGTGGTCGGACACCATACCTCGTGTCGGACGGTATAAAATGAGTCCGGTCACGTCCGGTTGGGAAGTGATGGAGGTCAGGTTATATTTTTCATTCTCTTCATACTGACGGCGGAATTCTTCTTCCCGTTTGGTACGTTCCATCAGTGTGTCTTCGCGGGCAGTGGTCAGTGAATCGAGTGTCTGCACGCTGTCGATGGATACTTTTCCACTGAAGATATCCTGAATGTTCATGATGTAAAGATTCTGCTTGTTGAGCACTTGTTGTAAAGAGTCTACACGCAGGGCATTGTCTACGATTTGTGTACGGACTTCACTGTTCATGTATCCGGGGAGGTAGTTGCGCAGCGGGGTGAAGGTGATGATGCAGGAAGCGATCAGGAAAAGTACCGCCAGCACGCAAAGTAATACGGAAAGTCCATTGAGCTTGGATACACGAAGTCCGACAATTTCTTCAAGTGTATTTTCATTAACGATCGTTAGTTTATACTTGAACTTGAAATTTTTCCAGAAAGCTTTACTTCGTCTTCTCTTTGGCATCTCGGGTATTTACTGTTTTTACGATTTACTATTTACTATTTTCAGTGGATGAGCGGCTCATCGTTTGATTCGTTCTCACCGGTCATCTTCCAATTCCTCCAGATTGAGCAACCCTTCGGGAAGTTCCACCGTGATGAGTTTCTGTTTCTGGTCTATTCCTACGATAAATTCCTCCTGGGCGGGAACGAGTAGTTCCTCTTCTTCTCTTTCAACCACAAAAAGGGTGTTTACCGTAGTGGTATCTACATCTATAACTTCTCCCAGAAGTCCGTGATGGATGTCTTCCATCTGGAAACCGATAAAGAAGTTCCAGGATAATTCGCCATCTTCCGCTTCTTCGGCGTGTTTCACGGGGAAGTAGACTTCAATGTTGGTGAACATTCGGGCACGTTCGGCACTGTCGACTCCTTCCAGTTTCACCAAGGCGGTGGAGTCTGAACGGAAGCGGTATTCTTCGATGAAGAAAGGCACGAAAATGCCATCGAGCAGGCATATCAGGTAATCACAGTCCACACGGTCGAAAATATCGTCCGTGAAGGTAAATTGCAATTCGCCGTGGATGCCGTGCGGTTTATTGAATAATCCTATCTTGTATACTTCTTCTTTCTTTATCATATCCGGGTGATTCTGGCTCCGATAGCGTTCAGACGTCCTTCGATGTTCTGATAACCACGGTCTATCTGTTCGATGTTAC
>ERZ773162.2134-NODE-2134-length-13330-cov-4.295669_pt1 | contig 13330 bp, 10 predicted proteins | sample MGYA00511113_ERZ773162 | MGnify/ENA primary metagenome ERZ773162 (study PRJEB29015, sample SAMEA2737807) | human gut metagenome | biome: human gut; feature: human-associated habitat; material: faeces | place: China | collected 2012 ... | reverse complement strand
TGTATCTTTTTTGTTCTCGTGAATATTTTCGAACCCGCTTTCTGTTGCGGCATGGGAAATTCGATTTTTTTCTTGAATCTTAGAAGCTGTTTTATAAATTTATTGAGAAATAATATTATCATTTCAAGCAGGTATGTTCCGGCCATATTGAGCCCCTGTCTCGCATCTTGAATCCCTTGATTTTTGTCAATAGCCCGCTATTGACTGCATATCTCGGACTCCAATCTGCTTCAACATAGGTCTCAATCTGTCTCGGAATAAATTTAAAACAGCTTCTTATAATATATTGAATGATTTCGGCTGTTTGTTTTCATGGTTTTATGATTTATATTCTGATGGGACAAAAGTATGCGTTTTCTGAGCAATGAATGTCGATAAATTCTTTTTCTATGTGGAAGTTTAGGTCTTACTGTGTCATTTTTTAATAAATTTTTCCTATTTTCGCATTAGAATAGAGAAAATAAAAAGCTGGTGGTTACAGAAACTTCTTATACATTTATTAGTATTAGGCTTGATGAACGGGAGTTCCATAATGTTTTTGATAAATATTATGTGGCGCTTTGTTTGTTTGCAAACCAATATACAGAGAATGAGGAAGTCTCTGCGGATATAGTGCAGGATTCTTTTGCTAAGTTGTGGCAGATCAGAGAAGATTTTTTCTATTTGCATCAGGTCAAATCTTTCCTTTATACTGCCGTACGTAATAAGGCTCTCAATGAACTGGAACATTCTAAAGTGGTATTTGAATATGCTCAGAAAGTAATTGAGAAAAGGAAAGATTCTTTTTTCCATGATGCAGTAGTCGAAGAAGAGACTTGTCGGATGCTGACGGATGCCATTGATAAGCTTCCCGATCAAATGCGGGCTATCATGCGATTGGCCATGGAAGGAAAAAAGAATGGAGAAATAGCTGAGTACCTAAATGTATCCGTTGAAACGGTACATACTCTTAAGAAGATTGCCTATAAAAAGCTTCGTATATATCTGAAAGACTATTACTATTTCCTTATTCTCTTCTATTTGTAAGCGGCCGGTTAAAAATAAACATCGTTTCAGGTTTCTTTCTACAACCGGCCCGTCGTATCTCCGTACTATCTCCATACCATCTCCGTGTCATCTCCGTACCAAGTCCGTACTGAGTCCGTTCGTATAGATACGGAGATGATACGGAGCAGATACGGTTCGGGTTATGAGAAGCTTTTATTTTTTCGTCGATAAATGGAATACAGCCATATCACTTTCCGTTCCTATTCTGAAAGGCGGTCCCCAAAGAGATAATCCGCTGGAGACGTATATGTGGCTGTTTCCCCATTGCCGATAGCCATGGCTTTGTTCATAGATATAGTCTGTCACCCAATTCATGGGCCATACTTGTCCACGGTGTGTATGTCCGCTGAACTGTAAATCTACACCGGCTGCCTCGCTTTCGGTCAGTTTATACGGCTGATGATCCAACAAGATGATGGGTTTACTTTTATCTATCCCTGTCATCAACTCTTGCAAGGAGCGGCGGGCCGTGTTCGACCGGTCATCGCGTCCTATCAGCTGTATGCCGTTGGGAAGCGTGACTACTGAATCGCGCAGCAACTGTATGGGTGTATCTTGTATGAATCGGGCGCTTGCTTTAATGCCACTGATATATTCGTGATTGCCGGGAACCATATAAACACCCAATGGAGCTCTTAATTCCGACAGTTCCTCCATCATCTTTTCAGTGTAAAGAGGTACTACGCTGTTATCAATTAAATCTCCTGCGATCAAGATTAAATCGGGATTTTGTTCATTAATCATTTTCACATACCGTTTCAAGGCTGTTTTCCCGGTTCCATTACCCAAATGCAGATCACTTACGGCAACTATCTTAACTGGTTTGGCGTCACCGGCTAAAGGTTTGTCGAGGGCGATGTTGATTGTATTTGTCTTAGGATGACGGTAATTATAGTATCCATATCCTAATAAGACGACCGTGAATATTAGAGAGAGGATGAAACCGTAGTTGAAGGGGACACGGCAGAGTCTCAGATCAAACGCGAGCAGGAACAAAACCATGTATAGAGTGAAGATCAGCCAACCGGTCCCTACTTCATACATGGTATGGGATAAGAAAACCGGCATTTTTATATTGCGGGTTAGCATAGTTCCTACGATGGATAAAGTCGCGAGCCAGAACAATACGGCCAATGAAATTTTAATTCCACAGGGAAGACCGGATAACGCTTGCATACCCCTGTAAAATATATAGGTATTTCCGCCAAGGTATACGGTAATAAGAATAATGAAGAATATCGGCATAAAATTTATGTATTGAGTTTAAGCGGCAAAAATAAGCTAAATTCCGGTTTATTAAAAAAAAAGTGCTTTTTGATTCACCATGATTTTAATTACTCCTGTTTTATTATAAAAGACAACGAAAAAAGTTCAATTTATGATAAAACAGGATTTTTATATAGCTAATATTATAGCCAGGCACTTATCCGGTGAAATCACTCATGAAGAGAGCGTTCAATTGGAGAGTTGGCGAAAGGAAGATTCTGCCCACGAAGCCCTCTTCCAGAAAATATGCAGTAAAGAGAATCTTAAAAAACATGTGGAGAAAGGTGTGTCATTTGATGTCGCAACCGGCTGGCTGGAAGTACAAAAGCGTATTAGGAAAAGCAATAACCGGGAACGGATGATGAAAATACTCCGTTATGCCGCTGCTGTTTTAGTCCCCGTCTTTTTTGTAGGCATTACGCTGAAGTATACTGATTATGACCATTCTTCTGATAAGTCCGTGCTGATTACCCAGCCCATATTGCCGGGGGCTGCCAAAGCTATATTGACTTTGGACAATGGGGAAACAATCAATTTGAATAAAGAAACAGCGGATGCTTTGCGGAAGATAGAAGGTACGCATATTCAGGTAGATTCGACCACTTTAAACTATCGGTTGGCACAGAGCACATCTGCCCGGCCGAAACCTGTATATAATAAGGTGGAAATTCCACGTGGCGGTGAGTATGCGTTGGTGCTGAGTGACGGGACAAAGGTTCATTTGAACTCAATGAGCAGCCTCCGTTTTCCGGTTGCTTTTACTACGGGTAAAAGAGAAGTAGAACTGCAAGGCGAAGCCTATTTTGAAGTGAGTAAAACCGGGCAGCCCTTTATTGTAAACGTCAATGGCATGCAAGTTGAAGTATTGGGCACAACCTTCAATATCTCCGCTTATCCCAATGAAGAATATCAGACAACTTTGGTCAACGGTTCGGTGAGGGTCAGTGCCGAAAAGGGTGAAAGCCTTATTCTGAAACCGTCGCAACAGGCCACCATCGTTTCGGGTGGTAATTTCATCCAAGTGCGAACGGTGGATACTTCGTTCTATACTTCATGGGTAAAAGGAAAGATCAATTTCAAAGATCAGCGTCTGGAAGACATTATGAAGATACTTTCCCGCTGGTATGACATGAATGTGGTTTATGAAAATGAAGGACTTAAGAATATACGTTTCGGTTGTAACCTGAATCGTTATGAAGAAATAACTCCTTTCGTCAAGTTGCTGGAAAAGACGGAAGAAGTGCATGTGAAAATTGAAGGTAATACAATAACATTCCATAATTAACCCAAAAATGATTACTATGAACAAGAAAGGACACAAGAATCAAGCTGAAAGAAGCAGTAGACGTTTATGGATAACGTTGCTGTTTTTCTGTTTCACAGTTACCGGTTTTATGCAGGCTGCCAATGCAGTGTTTGCACAAACCACTGTCACAGCAACCTTTAAGAATGCCACTCTTAGCGAAGTGCTGTGGGAAGTTCAGAGACAAACAGATTTCACCTTTGTGTATAGCACTGAAGAGGTGAAAAATGTAAAAGTAGAAAAGTTGATTGTGAATCATGAAAAGATTGCTAATGTGCTGGATAAATGCCTGAAAGGTAGTGGGCTGACTTATACGGTTCATGATGGTGTCATTGCCATCAAACCTGTTTCTAAGGTTGAAGAAATGGCAGCACCACAGCAAAAGACAAAGCTGAATGGTACTGTTGTAGACGAAACTGGTGAAGCCATTATTGGTGCCAATGTAATAGTGAAAGGTACTACTAACGGTTGTACTACTGATTTAGACGGTCATTTTACACTTGATGTAGATCACCTTCCTGCCACTTTGATGGTTTCTTATATCGGTTATATCCGCCAGGAAATCAAGGTTACTTCTGCAAAGACGATTAAAGTGGAGATGGCACCGGATAATAACCTGATGGATGAGGTTGTCATTACAGGTTATGGTACCTTCAAGAAATCTGCTTATGCCGGTTCTGCTGCCAGTGTAAAAGGAGAGACTTTGAAAGATGTTCCGGCAATTTCTTTTAAAGACCTGCTTCAAGGTAATGCTCCGGGCGTACAGTTCACTTCTTCTTCCGGTCAGCCGGGGGCGTCTTCTTCTTTGAGAATCCGTGGTATGGGTTCTTTTAATGCCAGTAACTCACCTCTTTATGTAATAGATGGAGTGCCAATGCGCTCAGGTACCATCAATACAATGAGTTCGGATGCCGGCCTTGATATTATGTCTACCATTAATAGCTCCGATATTGAAAGTGTTACGGTGATAAAAGATGCTGCTGCCGCTTCACTCTACGGTTCGCGTGCTGCTAATGGCGTCGTACTGATCACAACGAAGAAAGGTAAAGCAGGAAAGCCTTCCATTTCTTTGAAGGCCGACTGGGGTAGTTCTGATTTTGCTATGGATTATCGTCCGATTATGGGGGGAGAAGAGCGTCGTCAGTATATCTATGATGGTTTGGTAGCCGGACAGATAAAGAAAGGTAAGAGTGAAGCCGATGCAATGGCTTATGCCGATGGAGAAATTGATGACTATGCTCCGGTTCCCTGGTGCGGATATACGGATTGGGATGATGTTCTGTTTAAGAAAGGCAATCATCAGTCTTATGAAGCTTCTCTTTCAGGAGGAACGGATAGGTTCAAATATTACTCTTCACTTTCTTATCTGAAGCAAGACGGTATTGCCATCAACTCAGGTCTGGAACGTATCAGCGGACGCCTGAATGTGGATTTCCAAGCTACCAGCAAGTTGAAATTGGGAGCCAATGTCTTGTTTGCTACGGTTAACCAGGATGTATATAGTGAAGGGACTTCTTATTCTTCCCCTTTCTACACTTCACGCAATGCTGTGGTACCTTCTGATCCTATATACAATGAAGATGGTAGCTGGAATCGTGACTTGATCCGTATTGGTGACCGTAACCCGTTGTTGTCGGCAACTTACGATTATCAACGCGAGTATGTGACCCGTACATTCAACACCATCTATGGTGAATATGAATTTATCAAGGACCTGAAGTTTAAGTCTACATTCAGCTATGATTATGTAATTACGAAGGGTAAAGACTGGAGTGACCCGCGTACTTCCAACGGCGATGATATCAACGGTGGTATGAGTAAGAAGTATTATGAATACAACAAAATGGTATGGGCCAATCAGGTGAGCTATAAAACTTCGATTGCCAGAGATCATCACATTGATGCGCTGGTAGGTTACGAAATAGACGATCAATACCGCGATTATCTGTCAGGATATGCCACTAACTTTGCAACTCACGATAAAAATCAAATCAGTAATGGTATGAAGACGGAATCGGTTGGTGGTAATGATACCCGTACACGTATGGTTTCCTATCTGACTCGTTTGAATTATGATTATAAGAATAAATACTATTTGGGTGGTAGCTTCCGTACGGATGGCAGTTCTCGTTTCCAAAGAGATAACCGTTGGGGTAGTTTCTGGTCAATATCCGGTGCTTGGCGTATTATTGAAGAAGAATTCATGTCTCCAACTAAGGATTGGTTGACTGATTTAAAGATTCGCGCGTCTTATGGTGTGAATGGTACCCTTCCTTCCGATTACTTCGGATATATGGGATTGAGCAGTCTGACTAACGGTTATCTGGAACAACCGGGCATCATTCAGTCGCAACTCCGGAATGATGACTTGCAGTGGGAGACAAACTATAACCTGAATCTGGGTCTGGACTTCGCACTTTGGAATCGTATTAACGTTACTTTGGAGTATTACACCCGTACCACCAAGAATCTGTTGATGGACCGTCCTATCTCTATGACTACCGGTTTTAGCAGTTACCTGATGAACATCGGTGAAGTAAAGAATAAAGGTGTGGAACTGGAAATCAGCTCAACCAACATCCAGACTAAGGATTTCTCATGGAATACAACATTCAATATTTCGCATAACAAGAATAAAATTGTAACCCTGGATGGCATGCAGACGGAAATCAAGAGCGGTTCTCAAATTCGTAAAGTAGGAAAATCATACCGTACTTTCTATATGATTGAATTTGCAGGTATCAATCCGGAAACCGGTGCTCCCCAGTTCTATACAAACGATGTGGACGAAAATGGAAATTACATTAAAGACATCACCGAAGAAATCAATAAAGCTCATGCCATTGTGCTTGATAAACATGCAGAGCCCAATGCTATCGGTGGTTTATCAAATACGTTGCGCTATAAATGGTTCGATCTGAACTTTATGTTCTCTTACCAGTTTGGTGGTTACTCTTATGACAACTGGGCACAGAAAACCGAACATGGCGGTAATGACCTGGAAGCTAATATTCCGTCCTACTATAAAGATAGTTGGAAGAAGCCGGGAGATGTTACAAAATATGAGTTATTCTACGAGAAACCCTCTGTAGCAATGAATAAAGTAACGACTACCCGCCGTCTGCACAGCACTGATTTTATCCGTTTGAAAACGCTAACATTCGGTTTCACCGTTCCGAAGGACTGGACACGGAAAATCGGTATCGAGAATGTACGTTTGTATGCATCGGCCAATAATCTCTGGACATGGGCGGCATACGACTATTACGATCCGGAAGCAGTGAGTGGTGGTACTGCCATTTGGGGGACTCCTCCTTTGAAGACTGTAACTTTTGGTATAAATGTAAATTTCTAACCCGATAAAAACGAGATATTATGAAACCATTAAAATATTTATTTATCAGTTCCATGTTGTTCGCCGCTACTTCTTGCGGCAACAGTTGGTTGGATTTGGAACCTTCCACTTCGGTAGATACTGAAACCAGCATTAAGATATTGTCGGATGTTGAGTTCACTCTGAATGGCATTTACAGCACGATGCAGAGTTCGGATGCCTACTCCGGACGCCTGGTATATTATGGAGATGTGACGGGTGATGATATGCAGGCTGTTAGTTCTACTAAGCGTGTAGCTAACTATTACCGTTTTAACTTTACTAAGGATGATAACCCTTCCAGTCATTGGTCTTATCTTTATTCTATCATCCAGAATTGTAATCTGATTTTGATGAACATTGATAAACTGGTTATTGATGAAGACGACAAGGCATATCGGGATGATTTGAAAGGAGAGGCACTGGCCATTCGTGGTCTGGCATTGTTCGATCTGACCCGTATCTTCGGTTATCCGTATCTGAAAGATGACGGGGCATCACTGGGTGTGCCTATTATAGAAGGTCTGTCCACTATTGATAGCAAGCCGACACGCAACACTGTGGCTCAATGCTATACGAAGATAATCGATGATCTTACCCAAAGTCTCTCTTTATTGGGTGAAAAATTCAATAAGGGCAAAATAAACAAATGGGGAGCAATGGTACTTCTCAGTCGTGTTTATCTCTACAAGGGTGAAAATGCCAATGCTTTGAAAATGGCGAGCGATGCTATTATAGGAGCAGAAAAGAATAAATACGCTTTATGGACCAATGAAGATTACCCCACTGCTTGGGGAGAAGATGCTTCAGCCTCCAAACCGGGTGAAGTATTGTTCGAAATCGTAAATCTCACTACTGACAGCCCGGGTAAAGAAAGTATGGGTTATCTCAATTCTTATGACGGTTACGATGATATGTGTATCACTTGTTCTTTCTATCAGTTCCTGAAGGAAGACCCGAAGGATATACGTCTTAAGTTGCTGAGCTTCGATAAGAAATATTATGCTTATGTAAATAAGTATCAGCCGCAACGTGAAGAGAATATTGAAGATGCCAATATTCCGTTAATTCGTCTTTCCGAGGCTTATCTGAATGCAGCCGAAGCCGCTGTTAAGGAGAATGATAATGACGCTGCTGTTAAGTATCTCGACCCGATTGTGAAGCGTGCTAATCCGGATAACACAGTGGTAGGACAGACTATCACTTTGGAGAGAGTACTGAACGAACGCCGTAAAGAACTGGTTGCCGAAGGACACCGCATGTATGATGTTATCAGAAATGGATTGACAGTGGAACGTAAGGATGTAAAAGACAGTAATCTGAGTAAAACCAAGCATGACACGAAGTATATGACGTATGACTGGAATTTCTATATGATTGTACTTCCTATTCCTAAGAAGGAAATGGATGCCAATCCTAATATGGAACAGAATCCTGGCTATGGTGGAAGATAATTTTAATATAATGATATATGACGAGTAAGACAAGTTTCATGAAGTACTTTCTTATCGCATTTACTCTAATGTTCATCGGGAATGTGCCAAAACTCCCCTTTTATCGAAATCCCCCTCGCCACAGATAGTTGTAGCGAGGGAGATTTTTAGTTTATGAGAGTTTCGACACACCCTCAATTAAGATAGTTAAGGTTATATTCCCAGCCGTTCCTTCAATAGCCGGTAGCCTGTCAGGCTAACCCGTAATTTAGTTCCGTTTTTCAATAATACTTGATAAGTCTCTTTCCCGAATAATTCAACCCGGGATATTTGTGTCACGTTTACAATAGTGGAACGGTGGATACGTACAAAATTGTTTGTCGGCAGATGCCCTTCGAAATACTTCATGGTTTGTTCCTTGATGTATTCGCCTGTTGGGGTAACCAGGGTTGCGTAATCTCCGCATGCCTGGATGTAGAGTAGTTCGTCCACTTTGATTATGTGTATACGTGAACCGTCCTTTACCGTAATGCGGTCGATGATTTCCTCTTGTGCTTCCGGCTTTTCTTCTTCTTCTTCTGCTGCTTGCGGTGCTATGAATTCTTCTTCCTGTGCGGGATCTTTCACTACTATCAGTTGATACCACAAAATGATAGCGATCCAGGTTGGTACGCCAAACAACAGGCGGAAAGGTATGGTAGAAGCAAAAGATATATAAGGTATTCCCGCTATTCTTGCCATAATGTCACAAATCATGAAGCTGCCCGCAATCCAGAGTAATATTCCTGCTGCGACCGTGATGACCTTTGTCTGGAGTATGGATACGTAGCCCACCACAAACCAGGCCAGGTATGCCAGTGCTGCAAGCCATCCGATGGTCGTGATTCCGTCTATGATGGCCGGCAACCAGTCAGATCCGGCATATCCCCACGACAAAGTCGCCTGGATGATTGCCAGAACCAATGCCAGCACAAGCATCGGAAACCAACGGTAAGGGTAATCTATGATTGGATGTGCTCTCATAGGATTAGTCTTTTATTTCTAATCCGCCGAAGGAAATGTTTCCACGGATTATTAATGTACTTTCTTTATTAATATTCGCTCCCTGCCAACGCTTATCCTCGCATCCGCCGGCAAAAGCATTGCATTGGGGTAGAACGTTCCAGTCTGAAGGAATGTACAGTTCTATTCCACTACAGGTGCAGTCGATATCGATGTAGGTTTCTCCCGGTGCAAGATGCGTGTGGCGCAGGTCAATGACAGTTCCTCCGAATGAAGCCCGGATGCTGGCGCCTTTAAATAATTCGTCCAGAACGACATGGCGTACAGAGCCAAAAGCATTGTCGGAGCGCAGATACCCGTTTTCCGATTCGCATTGTTGCTCATTGTTTTCCATATTCATGTGCATGTGTCCGCCTCCTCTTTTGGCCCAATCCCGGTAATGGCCGTTCATGTGGCTTTTCATCCAGCGTTCTCTGCGACGAGCCTTTACAAAAAACAGGATACCCGCTACAATCAGTGCAACAGGCCAGACGATGGTCTGTGAATTTTCCGGTAGCCATGATAATCCTCCGATCAGGAAATAAACACCTATTAAGGTTAGGGTGGCTCCGCTCAGATAATGGCGGCGTGTCATCGTATAAATACCTAATATAATAAGAAGACTATGCCAGGATACCACTACATTGAATAGGTCATACGTAATCCACCCTACGTTACGGGCAAACAGTAATATTCCGGAGATGATGAAGAGCGAAGCTATCAGTGCCTTACCTGATAAGCCTGCATGAGACGGGAAGTTTTGTTTCTTTTCCATTGTTTCTATTGTTATTGATTCATATTTCATTGTCATGGGTTGATGGCTCAAAGGTAAGCGAATTATTCCTCTCCATATAGCCTTTCCGGCTGATTTCCGGTAGAAAAGCCGATGAGTTCCGGGTATGAATCGGTGAATTCGGATGGTGAAATAGAACTATATGATAAAAAAACAGCAATATTCTGCAACCAAACTTTATCTTCTTGCGTCTAATAAGTAAATGAATAAATAATAATAAGAACTATGAAAGTAAATTTATCCATGGATGATATCCGTACGAAAGTAGAAGAGTATATTAAAAAGGCAGGTCGTGCTACCGGTCGCCCCGTACTTACGGCTTATTATGTAATGACTGCCGATACGACTCCCGATAATGAGCGGACCAATATAATGCTTGCTTTGGTGGCCATTGTGTTTCCTGCCGGTATAGAAGACCTCTTGGGACAAGTCTTTATGGTAGGGAAGGGATTTGCCGCAGTTTATGCTTATAAGAAAGTGAAGAAATACATCACTCCACAGATAAAAGACAAGGTTGAAGCTAAATTGGATGAGTGGTTCCATGAGAATGTGACGGAGGTGGTGGAACCACTTTATCTGGAATGATAATGCACCACAGATTACACAGATTTGCACAGATAAAAATCCTTGAGATAATAAATCTGTGTAATCTGTGGTGGCCCCTTTACCGTTTCTTGCTCAAGAAGCGTCTGGCCAGATATTTCCGTACCGGTTCATCATAGAATTTCAGGCATAGATAGGCTAACAATATATTCCATGCATAAACGCATAAGGCAACCTGCCAAGTCTGCTCCAACGTGAAGAGCTGGTTCTTGATGAGCCATGCATAGAACAAGTACATAAATGGATAATGTATCACATAGACTGGATAGGATATATCTCCCAGGAACTTGCATATCTGGGTCGATTTTTTATCCGTTGTGGTACCGGAAGCTCCTAACCAGACGAGAACCGGAAAAGCGATGATTACACAGAACGCTTCATAAATGCCATTTGTACAGACCGGTGTTGCACCTTCCAAGTAGGGCACTGAAAACAAGGCAACCAATGCAATGGCACATATCCAGAAAGCACCTTTCACCTTGATAGGCTTGAAGTTGCGCGACAAAAGCATGCCCATGGAGAAAGGAAAAAGCATCCTCAGCAATCCGCCGCCAAAGTTTATTCCGTCCAGTGTCCAGCCTACCCCCATATTTCCGTATCCGGAGATGTCGAAAATGGCGAATGATGCCAATGCCACTCCCAGCAATATTGTCAGTACGGCAAGGGCTTTGTTTGATAAGCGGTGGATAAACAAGGCATAAAGGATGTTGCCTAAATATTCAAAAAACAAGGACCAGCATGGACCATTCAAAGGAAACATTTCGCCATTACCACGGACTTCATAGCCTGCTCCCGGCATTGCGGGAATAAAGAATATGGAGCAGAGAAGGGACAGCATAATCATTGATAGGGCAATATGTGTTCCGTCCCATTGTATGCATCCTTGAATGCAGAAGGTGATGGCGCCCAAAACAGCGCCCATAGTTACCATCGGATGAAGACGTATCAGACGTCGCTTGAAAAAACTCTTCATGGTGAGGCTCCTGCCCCAACGGTCGTCATAAGCATACCCGATAACGAATCCCGATAGTATAAAGAAGAAATCTACAGCTAAATAGCCGTGGTTGAAGGTTTCGATAATGCCACCACCGGCAAAAGCGTAGCCTTCGAATATATGATACCATATAACCATCAAGGCTGCTACGCCACGGAGCCCGTCGAGAAGGTCATAATGTGCTTTGGTGTCTGAAAAGGCAGAAGATGAAATGTACGACATCTGTTTTTTCTGTTGTTTGGTTAATGTTTTCGGATGTCAAAGATACGCCATGCGAAGCGAAGTTCTTTTGCTTAAAAGCAAAAAAGAACGGTAATCTTCTATTTTTTTGCGCGTACCCGGCTGAGAGTATAGATGGAAATACCCAGGAAAGCTGCCACATATTTTAGCTTCACCCGATTTATCAGTCCGGGGTAACGGCGGTTAAATTGTTCATACCGCTCTTGGGGAGGCAGTTGGAGTCTTTCCACAAACATATGACTGAGCTCCTTGTTTACGTTCTGATGCAGTATTCTGCCCCAGTTGGCTATATCAATATATGTTTCGTAGAGAGCATTTAACTTGTCTATGTGGATAGTATAGATTTTGCAGTCCGAAAGAGTCTCAATGCTTTCTACCGACGGCTGCTGATAGTACAGTGAATCCATTCCGAAGGTTACATCACCTTCCTGGCTGAACCAAGTGGTGGTATCTTGTCCGTCGTGATGAAATACGGAACGGGTGACCCCTTCCTCAATGAAATAAATCAAACGGTCTGTTACTCCCGCTTGTACTATATAAGTTCCTTTAGGATAGTATCTTACCTGCATATTCGTCAAAAGTGCCTGAAGTGCTTCTTCGGAAACCGGATAAATCTGCCTGATTTTATGAATGATGTTGTTCATTGGAGGGGAACTTTTTATTCGTTTACAAACTTACATAATTTTATTAACTAAAACTGAACTTTGATATACAAATGTGTGCGTTGCCTCATAAGCGTTTATGGTATAATGGAATTTTTCTTGTAAAAGAGATGTTTGTTCTTTGAATATTGTATCTTTGTAGAAAACGGTAGCCTATGAATAAAATATTGGTAACATTATTGGCTCTAATCGGAGGCAGCTGCATTTCATTCGCACAGATGGAGACCGGAAGAATTTCCGATACAGCTGAGGATACATTGAGAATAGAAAATGAAATTGTCGCTGTTGATACCGGATTTTACCAGTCAGTAGTCCGCTATGATACGGTGCGCTATAATTTGAAAATGCAGAGTGTTTACAAAAAGGCTTTTCAACTAAAGAATGATGTTTTTGTGGAAAAGATGAAAGAGCCGTGGTTAGATGATATTCTCAGAAATATCTTATTTAAATAACCATGAATTTGTGCTTTGCGGCATTCGGTTGACTTCCAGGTTTAACTCACTCGGTTAAACCACACTAAATTCAGCATTCTCTAAAAACAAAAATCAGATAGAAATCTTGCGATAACTATCTGA
>ERZ773162.2117-NODE-2117-length-13470-cov-3.196198_pt1 | contig 13470 bp, 7 predicted proteins | sample MGYA00511113_ERZ773162 | MGnify/ENA primary metagenome ERZ773162 (study PRJEB29015, sample SAMEA2737807) | human gut metagenome | biome: human gut; feature: human-associated habitat; material: faeces | place: China | collected 2012 ... | reverse complement strand
GCGTACCGCAAAACCACGGAAAAAGCCGAGGCGCAGCAGGTACTTGCCACCACGGTGGAGCTGATTACCGATGTTTTGTCCGAGGCGCAGCAGGTGAGGTCAGGCGGAGACTGCGGCCCTGAATTTTTCAGCGGCGAGACCGGAGACTGGATGCGCCTTTCTGTTATGCCATATCAGGCAGCCGGTGGAGCACAGGCTTCCAATGGAGCACAGGTCTCCAATGAAGACCAGATCTCCAATGAAGACCGGGCCGGCATCTGCAAAGAGTATCTGAGTGACGGCACAAAGGTGCCGCTTCTCTCGGATGGCGCCATGGGCGGACTGTTCTGTACAAGCTTTGATGTGGATCAATACCGGTATACGGACAGCTGCTTTATACTGGAGGATATCAACGTCTATTACAAGCGCGATGTCGCAAATGCGGACCGTGAGCCGGCGGCACATCTGGACAAGCTGGTTGTGCGCGCGGTGAATCTGGAAGGACAGGATGAGTAAAAATGCTTTCCCGGAGGAGAAAGAGATGGAATACAGATCATATACAAAAAAACACAGGAGCGGAGCGTTTACACTGGCGGAATTTCTGGTGGTCATTGCAATCACCTTGATTCTTGCCGGTGTTTCTTTTGTTGCGGCGATCCGCTATCAGAGCAGTCTGCGGCGCATGGAGATGGACCGCACTGCGAAGGAAATTTTCCTGGCAGCCCAGAATAATCTAAGCCTGGCAAAATCCGGCGGAGTCATGGAGCGCCTTCTGCATCAGTATGATGGGAATGACACGGAAAGCAAAAACGCTGCTTCGGAAACGGAATCGAATGCTTCCACAGACAAGATCGGGATTGCGCTGACTGCAATTACCGGAAGCACCGGAGCAGATGCAGCTGATCTGTACTGTATTTTGTATCAGCCGGGCGAAGGCGCAGGCAATACAACGGAAGGGATCCGGGAGCGTCTGCTTCCCTTTGGATCTATTGATGAGACAGTCCGCACGGACGGCAGCTATCTGATCGTCTATGCGCCTGGGACAGGAGCTGTCCGGGAAGTCTGGTACTCTGACCGCTATATCTTTCAGGGAACCGCAGCGGAATTTTCAGAGCTGTCCGGGCTTACAGGAGATCCCAAAAAACGTGAGAGGTTTTATGGGGAAGCAGTCGGATATTATGCAGGAGCCTCTCTGACTGAGCCGGAAAAGAAAGATCCGGAGCAGGTGGAAATGAAGGTTACCGTTCATAATGAAGAAGTTTTATATGTGGAAATAGAGACTCCGTCAGGTGCGAACGAATTAAAGCTGTGGGTCGAGGGTGCGGCGAGCGGAGCAAAAGGCTGGATCAATTTAAACAGCTTTACGCAGGATGAGCGTGTACTGATGAAGGGAGCCGGCAGTGTCTGTGATGTGATCCTGGATGATATTTCTTTGCAGGGCGCGCGCTTTGCGGACCTGAGAGGTGATATGAGATCGGATCAGGGAGGAAATGACATTGCCCTGATCCCGGGAGAGGATATTTACATTTACGCGGAAGCAGTGACCGAAAGCGGCAATACGTCAGCCAGTCCGGTGTGTCAGACAAACAGCCTGTTTCAGAAAGTCGCTAACGGCAAAATCGTGGTTTCCAATATCCGGCACCTGGAAAATCTGGACAGGCGGGTTTCGGATTTCCATCCGGCAGCAAATGAGCAGAAGCTGGGACTGAATTCTCCGGCAGAACAGCCGGGCGCATATGTGGTATCGCAAAGCGAAGATATGTCCTGGCGGGATTACCGGAATGCCGTCGTGCGTGAAATACACAGCAGCCATGCATCAGCAATACAGGAGCCGGACAGCATCCCGGTTTACTACAAAATATACAAGAAGCAGGGAGAGGTTCTGACAGAGGAGTGGACCGGGACGGCTCCGGGCTGTTATGCACCGCTGGAGCCTGAATTTGATCTGGTCTATGAGGGAAATGGCAAAAAGATCAGTGAGCTTGTCGTGAATACACCGGGGGCAGGCGGCTGCTTTGGAACCGTATCGAAGAATCTGACGGTGACCGATTTAGAGCTGGTGCATCCGGTGATCACCGCAGCTGACAATGCCGGAGGGCTGGTCGGATGCGGAAGGAAGGAGACAGATGCACCATCCCTTGAAATTTCCGTGGAAAATGTGCTGGTGCAGTATCCGGTGATCACCTCAAAGGGCGGCGGTACCGTATTGGAACCGGCAGATGCCGGAGCTTTGGTCGGAGCGTTCCGGGGAACAGCGCTGACTGTGAAATCTGTTATGGCGGCAAACACCTATCGTTCCGGAGTGACGGAGCCTTCTTCGGTAGATCAGACCCGGCCGGACCAGGCCGAAGCATTTAAGATTGAGGCTAAAGCAGGAGCGGCAGGCGGCCTGATCGGCTCTGCCACCGGCAATGTGACCTTGTCAGGCTGTGCGGCATCGGTTTATGTGGAGGCGCAGTCCTTTGCCGGAGGACTCGCCGCAAAGGTGAATACACCGGACAATGGGGTTGCGCAGGTTCTGATCCAGAACTGCTATGTGGCCGGGCATACCGGAAACCAGGAATGCCTGACGGAGCTGTATCCGGGGACAGAGGGCTTCAACACGGCAAAGGGACGTTATAATATTGTCTCCACCCGGGGGCTTGCCGGAGGACTTGCGGCAGTCCTGCCGGAAGGCAGCGCTGTGAAGCGAAGCTACGTGACAGCATCTGTCTGGTCCGGAGGAATGTATGCCCCGGACGAAGCAGACGTGACTGCTTTTGTAACAAAATACGGGAACATGAGCATGGATGATGGCGTAGCTGGAAAGAAAGCATCCGATTTTTCGTATTGCTATACCTCATCATTGGTAAGCGGCGGAGAAAATGCCGGTACGGTAAAGGGAAAACAGATCCTGGAGTACTCAAATCCCGATCAGCTTGAGAACTATTTTGCTGAGAATGATTCCTTTAGTAAAAAGCAGGCATTCCCATATGACACAACACAGGAGAGCATCTACCCCATGCCGACCGTCCTCCAGCTGATGCAGGAGGATCCGGAAACCAGCAGTGCCATCCGTAATGACACCGGTGAAGGCAGTATCCGCACCAGGCAGGTCTTTAAATTTGCGCGTGTGCATGTGGGAGACTGGTTCAAGGTTCAGGCGCAGCCATCCGGAGAACTGAAAGTACATAATGGCAATGAGCTGTGGGTGGATTATGTGACAGACATGCCGACAGAACCGAAGTATCTGATTTTCTCTGTTTACGGGGAATCCAGCGGGCTTTCAACCTATGTTATTTTAAAAATCGGCGAAAACCCGGACGATTTCAAATATTACGGAAACAGCAATCCATCGGAGATCCTGGAATTAAGAGAGAATCCGGATAACAGCGCCATCAAATGGAAATGGGATTATAAGGCTTCCGTTCCCGGAGGAGATCACCGCTTTGCCATCAGTAAAGCAGGGGCATCGCAGCTGCAGGTCCGTTTTGTCCTGGACAGCAAGGAATTTCTGCAGATGGGCTATCAAAACCTGCGGAATGGCTTTTGGGCCGGTGAGGATGCAACGGTAACGGTCAGCGAAGCAAATGTGATCCCGGCTCCCTCGGATCCCGGCAGCATTACGGTAAACAGCTATTTCGGGGAGCTTCACGAGCATACCGCAGAGGTTTCCAATGCCAGACATCTGATCAATCTGAGCTTTTATAACAGGGAGCAATTCCAGATTACGACTGTAGAGCAGACAGATAATATTCTCTGGAGGAAGGATGAGGATCCGGATGCTCCGGTTCTTGCGGAAACTGCGCCATATTGCGATGAGCTGGAAGAACGGTATCCGGGTGAGCCGGTTCAGGTTTTTCATGACTATGACAGTCAGGGCTATACCGAAGCCGGCAGCTTCAAGTGTATCGAGAATCCGGATCTTACATTATATAATGGCAACCATCATACCATCGCGGGACTGAACATTGGAATCCAGAAGCATTATAAACAGCAATGGGGCAATGCATCCGCATTTATTTTATCCAACACGCATCTGAAGGTTCAGGATCTGAATATGAAGAATCTGCAGGTAAAGGGCAATGGAACTGCAGCTGGGATTTTGGCATTTGCAAAGGGAAATTCCGCAAAAGACACCTATGTGCGTTTAGAGAATATACGCATTTACGGAGACGATATGTGTATCACCGCCACGAACGGTGACAATGGTGATGTTGGTGGTGCAGTAGCATCTGCGGATGTGGAAGAGCTGGAACTGGATCATGTGTATGTGTACGGAAAGAATGCCCTGATCAACAAAATATATGAATATAACGGAAAAACGGTCGGAGGCCTGATCGGCCATGCCAGAATCGGAAAAAGCATGAAGATCCGGCAGTCTGTTTTTTCAGGATTTCTGGATGGCAGATATGTCAGTGATGCAACGGGAGGCCTGATTGCTCACCTTGAGATTGCCTATGGTCCGGACCAGAAGGCAGAAGCAGAGATCACAGAATGCTATGTTGCAGGCAGAAACCAGTCTTATGCCAGTGCTGCAGAAGCAGACCCGCTGACAGGCGGAGCAAGTATTACAGGCCAGCGGCCGGTGGGAGGTCTGGTAGGCTGGCTGCAGGGACCTGTGGCAATCTCCAACTCCTTCAGCACAGCGAGTATATACGATATAGGAAAAGGCTGGAAAGGCGGAGTCGGAGGCCTGGTCGGTAAGGCTGATAAAGATTCAGATGTGCAGCTGACCGATTGCTATTTTGCGGGAAAACTGCTTGGGGTATCCGAAAACAGTGACGGAAATCAGTCAGCGGGAACTCTGCCCGGAGCTTCCGATAACGACGGTCCTGTTATAACCTATCCATGTGACCCTGCTTTACAGGGCCGGACTTATCCATACAAGCTCTGGACCACCGAAAACGGCGTAAAGACCTATCGTGGTGACTGGATCCAGTAACCGGTAAGCGCAAAATGAATGAAACAAAAAGAAACAAAAAGAAAAGCGTATGAAAATATGAAACATAAAAACGGGGAAGAGTGAACCGACTGCATGGAAATGAAACAGACTGCAGGAAAAGAGAACGTCTGAAGTATGAAAAAAACGCGGTAAAAAGGTGCACAATACCTGCAAAAAGAAAAAAACAGCCGGATGCGCCAGGTTGGCATATACCTTGCTTATTATATGGTCAGAACATAAATGCAAAAAAATATCAGTGCATTTAAGGAAAAAGGAGGGTATTTGATATGGCAACAAAACCAGTGATTGGTGTGCTTCTTGGAGATGCTGCCGGTGTTGGTCCGGAGCTTGTGGCAAAGTGCGCAGTAGAAGGATTTTATGAGCAGTACTGTAAGCCGATCGTGATCGGAGATCTCCGGGTGCTGGAGCGTGCGCTTGAGGTGATCGGGGCAAAGGATAAGGTGAAGCTTCAGGTGATTTCCGATGCAGAAGAGGCAGACTGGGAGAAGGGTCTTCCGGTGCTGGATCAGAAAAATGTAGATCCGGAGGAGGTTCCGTTTGGAGTTAAGACTGTAGTAAGCGGTAAGGCATGTCTGGATATGCTGAAGCTTGGCGTGGAATTATGGCAGGCAGGCAAGATTGGCGGCTATGTCTTTGGGCCGTTAAATAAAGCCGGCATGCATGATGCAGGACTGACCCTGGAGAGTGAGCATCATTATCTTGCAAAGCTTCTGGGACACACAGATCCATTTGGCGAAATCAATGTGACCAACGGTCTTTACACGACCAGAACCACGAGCCACATTCCGATTTCCCAGGTAAGTACAGATCTGCGTGAAAATGATGGACTTCGCATTAAGCGGGCAATCCGTCTTTCCTATAAGACCCTGACTGGAGCAGGAATTGAGAATCCGAGGATCGGCGTTGCTGCGCTGAATCCGCATTGCGGTGAGAATGGGGACTGCGGACGCGAGGAAATTGATGTCATCCGTCCGGCTATCGAGTGGGCACAGAAGGAAGGCATCAATGCTACCGGCCCATATCCGTCTGATATCGTGTTCCACAAGGCTCTGGTTAAGAAGGAGTTTGACGGCGTGGTTACCATGTACCACGATCAGGGCCAGATCGCGCTGAAGCTGATTGGTTTCGAGGGAGGTATTACCGTTGCAGGCGGCTTCCCAATCCCGATTGTTACCTGCGGACATGGAACTGCTTATGACATTGCAGGAAAAGGTGTGGTGACAACGGCATCGTTTGAGAATGCTGTAAAACAGTGTGCTACCATGGCAGCTGTTGCAGCAAAATAACAAAGCCATCCGGTAAAATTTTGTATTGCATATAGGAAGGGGACTCCGAAAGGGGTCCTTTTTCTTTGTTTCAATGAAACGATGCGCATTAAAATGAAACGACATGAAACACAATAAAGGAAATGGAAACATAATTGAGAAAAAAGAAACAGATCAGGACAAAGTGATGAGTGAAAACGAAGAAACAGAGTGCCAAATTGGACAAAATCACAATGGAATTTGGCACTTTGAACAATGTTTTACAAAAAACAGCCCAAATAACAGCGACATGGCACAAGCCTTGCTTTCTATATGCTTATCAGGACATCCGAAGCAGGATGTGAGTAAGAGGAGGTAGAACAAGGTGAAAAGGTTTGGTTCAAAACAGCTGATCCCGATCGCAATGGCACTGATGGGAGTGGTGTTTGCAGTGGTTGGATTTACGCAGCTGGGGTTCTGGGACAAGGAACCGAAAGCGGGATTTTTCCCCAGCATCATTGCTGTGGTCATGGTGATTTCCAGTGTGGCCGCATTCTTCCAGACACTGAAAGAGGAGGATAAACCACAGTACAACAAAAATGAGCTTCTGGTTATTGCAGGCGGCGCAGGTGTGATCGCGGGAAGCTTCATCATTGGCATGATCCCGATGATCTTTCTGTATGTGCTCTTCTGGCTTCTGGTGATTGAGAAGGGAACCCCGATCCTGCACATCATCATCATTGAAGCGATTGTGGCAGTCATTGTGCTGGGGGTTTTTGCCGGATGGCTGCAGGTTCAGTTCCCATGGGGACTGTTTGAAAACTTTATGTAGGGAGGAAACGGAATATGCAAAACTTTTCCATGCTGATCCAGGGCTTTGGCACAGCACTGACTCCGATGAACATTGGAGTATGTATGCTTGGTGCAGTCCTTGGACTGATTGTTGGCGCAATGCCAGGCATTGGATCTCTGGCTGGTGTCGCACTGCTTTTGCCGCTGACATACAAGTTTAATCCGGCAACGGCAATCATCATGCTGGGTGCCCTGTACTATTCCAATATGTACGGCGGAAGCTTCAGCGCAATTCTTTTAAACATCCCGGGTGATTCTCCTGCGGTATGCACCACTCTGGACGGTTACCCGATGGCAACAAAGAGAAAGAGACCCGGACAGGCGCTTTTAACCGCAAACATGGCCTCCTGCATCGGTGGCACCATCGGCATGTTTATCCTGACCTTTATGGGACCAGGCCTTGCAAACCTGGGACTGAAATTTGGTCCGTCCGAGATGACAGCGATCCTGCTGATCGCCATGACATCCATCAGCTGGCTGGTCGGAGAAAATCCCATCAAGGGTGTAGTCATTACCTGTTTTGGTATTCTGCTTGCAAGCATGGGCATGGATACTCTGTCCGGCGCTCCGCGCTATGAGTTTGGAAGCATGCATCTGCTCGGCGGCATTCCGTTTACCCCGTTTGTCATTGGTGCGGTTGGCTTTGCACAGGTCATCAAGCTGATCAACGACCGTGATTCTGACAATGAGAAGCGTGCAGGTTCCGCGAAACACGAGATGAAGCTTTCCATCCGCGGTTCCATGCTGACCGGTCATGACTTTAAAAGACTGCTTCCGCCGGCACTCCGTTCTGGATTTATGGGAACCTTTATCGGTGTTCTTCCGGGCGCAGGTGCTACAACAGGTTCTTTCATGGGCTATGCAGTCCAGAAAAAATTTAAGAGTGAGGAGCCTCTGGGAACTGGCGCGATTGAGGGTATCGCGGCAGCAGAGGCAGCAAACAACGCAGCAGCGGCAGGTGCCTTCGCACCGCTTCTGGCACTGGGTATTCCGGGATCCGGAACCGGCGCTGTTTTATTAGGCGGTCTGATGATGTGGGGCTTATCTCCGGGCCCGCTCCTGTTTGAGAACGAGCCGGAGTTCTGCTGGGGTTTGATCGCGTCCCTGTATCTGGCAAACGTTTTCACCTTACTGGTTGCGATCTGTATTATTCCGTTCCTGATCCAGATTCTGTCCGTACCGGTAAAATACATGATCCCGATCATCACGGTAGTCTGCATCGTAGGCGCCTACAGCACCAGCAATTCCATGTATGGTGTCATTGTAATGTTTTTGTCCGGCATTGTGGGATATCTTTTAAACAAGAACAATTTCCCGTCAGCCCCGATGCTGTTATCCTTTGTACTGGCACCGCTTCTGGAGAACAACATGCGTAAGGCATTTATGCTTTCCGGCGGAAGCTTAAGCATTTTCTTTACAAGACCGATTACCTGTGTGCTGATGATCATTTTCTTTGCGATTATTCTTGCTTCAGCTCTGCGTCCGGTTCTGGCCAAAAAGAAAGGCGCGGCAGCCTGAAAAAACAAAAACTGTGAAAATAAAAAATGGAGGGTTTATATTATGAAAAAGAGACTTTTAGCAGGTATCATGGCAGGCCTTATGGCAGCATCCGTACTGGTGACCGGCTGCGGCGGCAGCAAGGATGTGAAGGATGGAACCTTTACTCCGACTAAAACGATCCAGTGGATGTGTACATCCAGCGCCGGCGGCGGATCGGATATTTTTACCCGTAAGATCAGTGATATTATGACTGCCCAGAATCTTGTCAATGGCCAGACTATCGTAGTGACAAACAAGACAGACGGTTCCGGTGAGATAGGACGTAATGAAGTGGCAGGTCTGAAAAAGAATGCGGATTATCAGCTTCTGACCTTCAACAGCGGCGATCTGATGCCGATGGTGACCAATACCAAGAACCGTTCCTCTAATTTCCGTATTCTTGCGGTTATGGCAGTGGACAAGCAGCTCTTATTCAAGGGAAAAGACGCAAAATACGATACCTTTGCAGATGTCATTGACGCAGTAAAGGCAGGCAATAAGGTAGTGATCGGAGGCTCAAAGGGTGATGACATCGCTACCTATCAGGCATTGATCGCAGAACTGGGAGTATCCGAAGATCAGCTGACTTATATTACCTATGATTCTACCGGTGACGCGATCACAGCGGCATTAGGCGGACATGTGGAGTTTGTGATCGCAAAACCTGCAGCAGCCTCTGAATATGTCGAGGCTGGTTCCCTGATTCCGATCCTGGCACTGGCGAATGAGCGCTATACCGGCAATCTGGCAGATGCTCCGACCTTAAGTGAGGTGGGAGATTACAACAATGTAGAGGTTCCGGTATGGCGTGGTGTTGCAGCTCCGGCAGCCATGAGTGATGAGGCTGCAGCTTACTGGAGCGAGGTACTCAGAAGCGTATCCGAGACGGATGCATGGAAGAATGAGTACATTGACGCAAATAAGCTGATCGCAGACTACATGGATACCACAGCAGCAACGGAATACGTGACCAAGTATGAGGCTGACTATATGGCTGAAAATGGATTAAAGTAACATGGACTTTTGAGAATACTGATCAAAAATGGGGAATGCGCCATTTCGCGCATTCCCCATTTTTGTGTGAAAGATCATGGAAGAAGAATGTGATATTTTTTCATTTTCCGCCACAAGGTGCTTTTGTCTATTCCGAGAAATTCAGCAGTTTTTGTGCGGCTGTTGTGGAAGGTATAGAGCGCCTTCAGAATTTCTTCCCGCTCATCGTAAAGGGAATAGACCGGTGCGTCCCCGGGCGTTGACCGGTCCGTTTTTTTCGGCCCGTTTGGAGTGAGGGCGGCAGCTGCATCCGGAAGGACCTTCAGGATATCTGCAGGTGTGGCAAGCGGATTCTGGGTCAGTATGGAGAGTCTCTGACAGAAATTTCGCATTTCACGGATATTTCCGGGCCAGGGATACTGCGTGATCAGGCTGGCTCCTTCTTCGGAAAGCCCTGTCAGGATGCAGCCGGTGCGCTCGTGCTCATAGGAAATCAGCTGACTCAGAAGAAAGAGCGCATCCTGCTCCCGGTTTCGCAGCGGCGGGAGGTTCAGCTCCAGAACATCCAGCCGGTAAAGCAGATCCTGGCGGAACCTGCCGTTAGCCACTTCCTCTTTCAGGTTTTTGTTGGTGGCAGAGATAACGCGCACATCAACCGGAATGACGGTATCACTTCCGAGACGCACAACCTCGCGCTCCTGCAGAACACGCAGCAGACGGCTCTGGAGGTTTGGAGAGACATCTCCGATTTCATCTAAGAAGATAGTGCCTTTGTGTGCCAGCTCGAAGAAGCCCATTTTTCCGCCTTTGGAAGCGCCGGTAAAAGCGCCTTCTACATAGCCGAACAGTTCGCTTTCCAGAAGGTTTTCCGGGAGTGCCGAGCAGTTGATCGCCACAAAGGGATGGTTTTTGCGGGGACTGGAGTTGTGGATGCTTTGCGCAAAGAGCTCTTTTCCGGTTCCGGTTTCTCCGCAGATTAGGATATTTGAGTCGGAATAGCTGTAGGTCATGGCATCGGAGATCACAGAATCCATGATCCTGCTTTTGTGCAGGATATTGGAAAACTGATATTTTGCCTGAAAACTCGAATGACGCAGCTTTTTTCGTACCTGCAGCTCATCTGCCTGGATGCGGCTTGTATCCTGAAATGTCAGAACACAGCCGGTATTTCCGCTGTTATCCGGCGCCGGAACGCAGTTTACCATCAGGTGGTAAGAGGCATAGATGTGCAGCTCGGAAAGAAGCTTTTTTCCGTTTCTGGTAACCTCCTCCACCGGAAGGTTGGGGAAAAAATCCAGGATGCTGCGTCCGGTAAGGAGCGCGTGGCCGGAGTCCAGGATAGAATAGCAGTATTTATTTGCGAATGTGATGATGCCGTTCTGATCTGTGGAAAGGATGCCCTGAAAGGAATAGTTCATGATATTGGCCATCTGGGCACTGCGCATTTTCTCTCTTAAGTCAATTTCGGCTGCGGATTTTGCCTCGTCGATCGCATTGTTGATGGCTTCTTGGCCGGATTCGATCATGACAGCCGGAAGACCGCTTTTTTTGGCCAGCTCAACGCCTGTATAGTTGCCAACCAGGGCGTCACATCCATCGGAAATCGCCTGCCGGATGGCGTCAGCAAGCAGGGGTTCGGAATTGACCGGGTAGGTAGAGAGCTTCATGTCAGGAAATGCATCCCGGATGCTTTCAATACCGTAGATCATGTTAAAGGCTCCGATCACCGCAATGTGAGACAGCCCAGGAGACATGCGGCGCGCTTTCAGGACGGCAGCAATGACATCATAGCCGCCGACCTTCAGCTCTGCGCAGATGTAGCCGCGCTGCTTCATGGTCAGGGCAGAGAAGCCGCGGGCGATCACGACATCGGCGTTCAGATCCTGAAGCGGATTATTATAGAAATCCTGTACAATTTCGTATTCAAGCTCATCACAGTCAGGACGTTCCTGGAAAACCTGCTTAATGAGAGGGACGATCTGGGGATAGGGAGCATAAAAAATCATGTGGATCATAGAAAACCTCCATTTGTACATGAAAATTATTGTCTGATGATGATTATAGAGGAATTTGCACGGAAAAGAAAGTAAAAATTGCAAAAGATTGCAAAATGATTTTTAATAAGATATAAATTGCAATTAGATGAAACGATATGCAATCTTAAAACGGGTGAAGTTGGAAAAATATAGAATGCAGCAGAGATAATGCGAAAAGAATCAATTGTGATAATGCATTGAAACAGAGATTGATATTTGTGCAAAATACATAAAAAGGGATGTGAAAAACAGAAAAAAAGAAAAAATCTGCGTGAAAAGGAAAAATAGGCATAAGGTTTGCTCTATAGTATGTCAGAACTGGTTCAGAAACAAAAAAACATAGTAGGATTTGTATGGAGGGTACAGGTTATGATTGGTAATGTCAGAATACTCGGAACAATGAAAAAATTTCCGGCAGGCGCAATGGTAATCCCGCTGCTGCTTGGATGCACGGTAAACACATTTTTCCCGGAAGCTTTAAAAATCGGAGGCTTCACAACGGGACTTTTCAAGAATGGAATCCCAACCCTGATCGGTTTGTATCTGTTCTGCAGCGGCGCAACGATTGATGTAAAAGCAGCAGGAGAGACGGTATACAAGGGCGTGTTTCTGACAGCCCTGAAGTTCTTTGGCGGCTTTGGTATCGGACTTCTTCTGAATGCGATTTTTGGAGAAGCCGGATTTCTGGGTTTGCTTCCGCTGGCAGTCATTGGCGCAGTAACCAATTCCAATGGTGTTATTTATGCAACTCTTGCCGGTGAGTATGGCGATGAGTCTGACGTAGGAGCAACCGCGATCTTGACTTTAAATGACGGCCCGTTTTTCACGATGATTGCGCTTGGAACAGCAGGGATCGGAAAATTCCCGATCACCGCGATCATGGCAAGCATTATCCCGCTGATCATTGGTTTTATCATCGGTAACCTGGATCATGAGTGGAGAGAAACTCTTTCCACTGCTATGGCACTTCTCCCACCGTTCAATGGTTTCTGTCTTGGAGCAGGCATGAGCTTTTTCACTATTGCAGGCGCCGGCTTTTCCGGTATCCTTCTCGGACTGCTGACAGTTGCGGTAACCGGTATTCTTACGTTTATCATTTACAGCCTGATCCGAAGGAAAGCAGATCCGATGGGAGCAGCGATCGGTACGGTGGCAGGCGTTGCCGCAACAACACCGGCAGCGATTGCAGATGCAGATCCGTCCTTTGCTCCGCAGGTTGAGACTGCAAGTGCGCAGATTGCGGCAGCAACCATTGTGACAGCGATCGTGACACCGCTTCTGGTGGCATTTCTGGCACGGTGGTCCAGAAAATTCAACGAAAAGCATGGCCTTGGCAATGCAAAACAGCAGAAGACCGGAGTAAAAGCCATGATGGCTGAGACAGAATAAAGCAGGGGGAAACAGATATGAGCGATATTATTTTAAAAGCTGACCGTGTTCTGGTTGGCGAGGATCTGAATTTAAAAGAGCACATGGCAGTGATTGTCCGTGATGGAAAAATAGAGGAGATCGTACCGCAGGCGGAGTGTCCTGCGGTAGAAGGTGCAAAGGTGATCGATTTAAAGAATACGACCCTCATGCCCGGCATGATCGAGTGCCATAACCATCTTTCTATTGACGCCACGATCCCGGAGCATCTGGAGCTTCTGGCATGGAGTACAGAATGTGAGCTGACCCTGATCGCTCTGGATGGGTTCCGGAAAGATCTGATGAGCGGAGTCACAACAGCACGCTGCATGGGAGACCGTTTTTATATTGATGTAACACTGAAAAAGCTGATTGAACAGGGAAAGGTGGTAGGACCGAAGCTTCTCGCAGCAGGCATTGGCATGAAGGGAAGCCACGGTGCCGGATATATCGGAAGCCCGCACTGCGGACCGGA
>ERZ773162.2106-NODE-2106-length-13514-cov-2.573891_pt1 | contig 13514 bp, 10 predicted proteins | sample MGYA00511113_ERZ773162 | MGnify/ENA primary metagenome ERZ773162 (study PRJEB29015, sample SAMEA2737807) | human gut metagenome | biome: human gut; feature: human-associated habitat; material: faeces | place: China | collected 2012 ... | reverse complement strand
GGCAGTGATTACATCGATAAAAATTTTAATTTTGATGATTCTTCGGAGAAAAAAGAAGTTCCTGTTTATAAATATGTAACGACAGAACCGTTGGAACCCAAGGAGATGGGTACCTATACCATTGATAGAGATGGAAATATTGTATATGACAATAACACGATTCTTTATTTGCAGGAAGAAGAAGAGAAGAAAGAGGAAAAGGTCTTCGGACGTGATATTTTCAATACCAAGAATTTGACATTTGAGCCTAGTGTGAATCTGGCTACTCCGGTGGATTATCATTTGGGACCCGGAGACGAAGTGATTATAGATATTTGGGGAACCAATCAGGTTACCATACGCGATAATATTTCTCCTGATGGATACATTAATATAGAAGATATTGGTCTGGTGTATCTGAATGGCATGACGGTGAGCGAGGCAACGGATTATTTACGCAAGGAGCTGAACCGGATTTATGCCGGCATAGACAGTGAAAAACCTGTTTCACAGATAAAGGTGACACTGGGAGACAGTCGCACCATTCAGGTAAATGTGATGGGAGAGGTACTGACTCCGGGTACTTATGCGCTTTCTTCTTTTTCTTCTGTTTTCCATGCTCTTTACCGTGCAGGCGGAGTAAATGATATTGGTAGTTTGCGTGCCATTCAGTTAGTTCGTGGCGGTAAGCCTATTGCTACAATCGATGTGTACGATTTTATTATGCGTGGCAAAGCCACTGATGACATTCGTCTGCAGGAGGGGGATGTTGTCATTGTGCCTCCTTATCAAGCCTTGGTGACGATTGAAGGAAATGTAAAACGCCCCATGAAATACGAAATGAAGGATGGCGAAAATGTAAAGACCCTGCTTAAGTATGCCGGTGGCTTTTCGGGAGATGCATACACCCGTGCCTTGCGTATGATTCGTCAGAATGGCAGGGAATATCAAGTATATACGATTGATGATATCGATTATTCAGTCTTCCCGGTGAAAGATGGTGACAAGGTAACGGCTGAGGCTATCTTGAATCGTTTTGAAAATAAGCTGGAGATTAAGGGTGCGGTCTACCGTCCGGGAATCTATCAGTTTGGAGGCTCATTGAATACGGTTCGCCAGTTGGTGGAAAAAGCAGACGGTTTGATGGGAGATGCGTTTACTGCCCGTGCCGTGTTACATCGTGAGCGTGATAATTTGACACGTGAGGTGATTTCTGTCGACATAAAGAAGGTGCTCGATGGCACTATCCCCGATATTCCTTTACAGAAGAATGATGTTCTATATATTCCCAGTATCCATGATTTGCAGGATATGGGTGTAATTACAGTGTTTGGTGAAGTAGCTCGTCCCGGGGAGTTGCCGTACGCCGACAACACGACGCTGGAAGATATCATTATTCAGGCAGGTGGCTTGAAAGAGTCGGCTTCTACCGTTCGTGTGGATGTCTCACGCCGTATCAAGGACAATAAGAGTACGGATGTTTCTTCTACTATTGGTAAAATGTATTCTTTCTCTTTGAAGGATGGATTTGTAATTGATGGTGAGCCCGGTTTTGTGTTGCAGCCTTATGATCAGGTGTATGTCAGAAGAAGTCCGGGTTATCAGGAACAGGCCAATGTAGACATTACGGGTGAGGTGCTTTATGACGGTACTTATGCGCTGACCAATAAAAGTGAACGTCTTTCTGATTTGGTAAAAAAGGCCGGTGGTGTAACTCCTTTTGCTTATGTGAAAGGTGCCAAGCTGATTCGTCAGGCGAATGATGAGGAGCTGAAGCGTATGGAAGATGTGTTTAAGATGATGCGTCGTGAAATGGGACAAGCCAATATGGACTCATTGAAGTTGGACTTGGACAGTGTTTATTCGGTGGGTATTGATTTGGAATTGGCAATGAAGAATCCGGGTTCCAGTGCGGATGTGGTGCTTCGTGCCGGTGATAAGTTGGTTGTTCCTGAGTTGAGTAATACTGTAAAGATAAACGGTGCGGTGATGTTGCCTAATACCGTAGCCTATAAAGATAATAAATCAGTGAAATACTATATTAGTCAGGCCGGTGGATTTGCAAACAACGCCCGTAAGAGCAGGGCATTTATCATTTATATGAACGGTCAGGTTGCCAAAGTCAAAGGTTCGGGGCGAAATATGATTGAGCCGGGGTGCGAGATTGTGGTACCGGTAAAAGATAAGAACGGAAGAATGAATTTCCAAACAATTTTGGGAATAGCTTCATCTATAGGTTCATTAGGATTAACAGCGGCGTCTATTGCTAATATATTGAAATAAGATGAGTGAAGAAAAGAAAGATATAATATCCAAGGCACCGGAAATAGATTTGATGGTGTATGTCAAGAAGTTATGGCTTGCCCGAAAACAATTGATAAAAGTAGCAGGAGTTAGTGCTATATTAGGTTTAATAATAGCTTTTAGTCTTCCTCCTATGTATAAAGTTGAGGTAACTTTAGCACCGGAATCAGGAAAAAACAGTGGAAATGAGCTATCTGGTATGGCATCAATGTTAGGGCTTAGCGGAATGAATGGTGGAATGGATGCAGATGCATTAACAGTATCCCTTTTCCCGGACATAGTGGAGTCTACTCCGTTTATTTTGGAATTATTTGATGTGCATGTAAAAACATTGCATGGTGATGTAGATACGACTCTAGTGAGTTATTTTGAGCATAAAAAGGCTCCATGGTGGGGAGTGATAGTTGAACTTCCCGGAAAGCTTCGAAATCTTTTCTCTTCATCTTCCAATGATAAGGAAGAAATGATGGCTTTGGACCCTTTTCAGCTAACTCGCGAGCAAATGTCTATAGTTACAGGATTGCGTGAGGCTATCACTGCCGAGGTAGATAAAAAAAGTGGAATAACCACAGTAGGGGTCGTTTTACAAGATCCTTTAGTAACGGCGATTGTCGCAGATTCTGTGGTTGCTAAATTACAGAAATATATAACGTCGTATAGGGTTTCAAAAGCTCAACAAGATTGTAATTATTTGGAACAGTTGTATAAAGAGCGGCAACAAGAGTATTATGTAGCTCAGCAGAATTATGCGAATTATATGGATGCGAATAAGAATGTTATTTTGCAAACTGTTTTAACAGAAGGTGAACGTTTGCAAAACGAAATGAGTTTGGCATATCAAGTATATAGTCAGGTTGCCAATCAATTGCAGGTGGCTCGTGCCAAGGTTCAGGAGGCAAAACCTGTTTTTGCAGTTGTTGAACCGGCAAGTGTACCTTTGCATCCGTCAGGGACAAGTAAGAAAATGATTTTAATTGGTTTTGTTTTTCTTGCAGTAATAGGAGCTTCTGCCTGGATTTTATTTGGTCGTGATTTATTGGTGGGCTTGAAGAAAGAACTATCTTCTTCCAATATAGAAATTGAATGTTGAAAATTTTATAGATTGAAACGTTGGCAGAAAGATTTTTTTTGCTTTTGTGTTGGTTGTAATGAATAGAGGCTGTCTCATTTTTCTATTTTGAGACAGCCTGATTTGTTTAATATAGTTTCTGATTGTAGTTAAAGACAGTTTCGTGTTCTTTTAGAATAGGGTGTATTTTATCTTTTTCTGATAAAATTATTTTATCTTTCGGAATACGCCAGTCAATATTCAAATCAGGGTCATTCCATGCAATACCTCCTTCGCTTTGCGGAGCATAAAAGTTATCGCATTTATATTGGAATAAGACCTCATCACTAAGTACGGCAAAGCCATGAGCAAATCCTCTTGGTATAAATAACTGCCGATGGTTTTCTCCGGTTAATTCCACTGCCACATGCTGTCCGAATGTTGGAGAACCTTTGCGGATATCCACTGCCACATCCAGTACTTTTCCTTTTATAACACGTACCAGTTTGGACTGACAATATTCTCCTTTCTGATAATGTAATCCACGTAATACACCGAAGGAAGACTTCGACTCATTGTCCTGAATAAAGTGCACATCACCGATATGCATTTTGAATTCCTCTTCTTTAAAGGCTTCCATAAAATAGCCACGCTCGTCACGAAGAACTTTCGGTTCGATCAGCCATACACCATCAATTTCCGTTTGTATGTAATTCATCTTTTTCAGAATGTTTTTTGTACTTTCAACTGGCAACCTAAATTGTCACCATATATCTCTCCTATATCGAAAGCAATGGATGCATTGAACCGCCATCCTTTCCATTTATGGGGAGTATAGAAAACTGATGCAAAAGTAGAAAAATTTTCTAATATATTAGGTATAGGTTTGAAAGGAGTTCCCCAAGTTTTATTATATGATAGTTTTGCGAGGTATGTCCATTCATTGCTGATGTCTCCACTCCAACCTAAATGCAAGGCTCGGATACGGTTGTATTTGAAACTCATGTCACCGTCTTTGTTATAAATGGGAGAAGCTATCAATGGGTTAGCCATAGTCATCCCCCAGTGTACCCAGCCGGGATACCACTCGTTGTTATAATAATCGTCGGCACCTCCCGTTTTCTCTACTACGGTGAAATCCACTCCATGCATTGGACCGCTCTGGTTAGTAGTCTGATAGTATTCCAGTACAAAACCGTTGATGACCTGTTTATGGTTAGATTTGTATTCGATCCCCCATAAACCATCAAATCCGTTGAGTTTTCCCATTCCACTGAAATCATCGTAATAATTCTCCAGATAAGCACTGATGGAAAAATCTTCATGACGATAAGTCATCCGTATATGTTCGCTACCCATAAAATTACCTTGATAGGCAATTTGTTCTCCTTCAGGACTACTGTCATCTCCACGACTGGGAATAAATACCTTGAAATAATCTTTCCAACTATTTCCTAAATCTCCTGCATCCATTCCGGCGCTTTTATATCCACCAAACTGTACATCCAAGCTCATACCCAGGTCTAGTTGCCACTTACCCTGTGGAACTCCAATGCGTAGGAATCCGCTTTTATGGTGATATTTGATGCTTTTAGTATACCAATAATCCTCTCCTACCTGCTTTCTCTGATATTTATTATCAGTAAACCATCCGTACGACATTTCTGCTTTTAAAGCGAGGCGTGGTAATACTTGCACATATTCAGGAAGTCCTATCCATACTTGTGGAATAGGTCTTGCATTACCCGACCAGGTTAGTCCGCCACTACTTAATTGCTGATTTAATAAAGGTGAGTCAATCTCTTTACTACCAATGAGTATCCCCAACCATTTATATCGTATGTCAGCATAAGCCTGTTGCAATATAAAAGTGGATGTAAAACCGGATGCAACCGCCATATCCAGTCCTCCTTCCAACCTCCACTGGCGGATTGTATCTGTATAAAAAGCTCCACCTCTAAAATAAGTATTATTGTCAATAGAGGATAATCCATGTTGATTGCTGACCTGCCACAAAGGAGTGTTGTCACCGGTATGGACAGATGCTCCATATTCAACGAAAGATGAAATGTTCTGATGCTTCAGTCCGCTTTGCGCTGTCATTACTGACGAAGCAGAAAAACAAAACAGGATTGTAAGTATGTGACAGGTTATACGCATGAGCTTATCGGAATATAATTTTTATTGTGTTGAACATGATTTTCAGGTCTAATGAGAACGACCAATGTTCGATATACCATATATCATATTCTACTCTTTTTTTCATTTTATCCAACTTCTCTGTTTCACCGCGCAGGTTGTGTATCTGGGCCCATCCCGTGATACCCGGCTTCACAATAAGTCTTTTATTGTATTCAGGAATGATATCACAATATTGCTCAGTATGTATCAGCATATGAGGACGTGGCCCCACTACGGACATGTCTCCTTTAAGCACATTCCAGAATTGTGGTAACTCATCAAGACTGGTGACACGCAGGAAATGTCCTAATGGAGTAATACGTGGATCCTCATTGTAGGCTTGTTGCGTATCGGCTTCAACATTGGGCAGCATGGAGCGAAACTTATAACATGTAAATACCTTCCCATATAAGCCGTTGCGCTTTTGAGTAAATATAATCTTACCCGGCATCTTTATTTTGATGCAACACCCGATGATGATATATGCCACTGGATATATCGTAGTCAAGACTATCAATGATAACACTATGTCAAGTGTTCGTTTGAGTATACGGTTACTTTTCCGTTTCAACGGAAAAGTATATATTGAAGATTGTATATTCATTCTTAAAATACAGAATTCTTTAGTATATAGAACGTTAAATTGTTATCTATATTGTTTTATAATATTAGAGAATTATATATTTCTTTGGTTTGTCCGGCTATATTGGTCCAGTTATATGCAGACAAGTTGTAAGAAACTCGTTCTGTCTGAGCATTTTCCAATTGTTTCTTCAGAGCCTGTTGCAAACAGGATAAATCTCCACTTTTGAAGTAACATTCCTCCGGTAATCCTATTTCCTTATTAGCAGGAATATCACTTGCCAGTACCGGACAATTATAACTCATAGCTTCAAGTAGTGCGATAGGCAATCCTTCATGCGTGGAAGGTAATACAAATATCCGTGCGTATGTATATAATTGTGCAAGTTTTTCTCCTTTGATAAAGCCTACCAGGCGTATGTTCTTCTGCTCTTTACACATTTCTTTTAACTTCTGAGTATATTCATCCTGATAATCAGCATCCCCGGCTATTACTAATTTTATAGATACTGGAGATAGTTGTTTGAAGGCTTCAATTAGTTTATCAAAGCCTTTCTCTTTCACAAGACGCCCTACTGCTAAAATATAACCATATTCTGTCAAATCCAGACTTTGAAGATGTTCAGTGCTACGTGCAGGAAATACTGGATTTATTCCATTGTAGATCAGTGTTATATTTTTCTTATCTGGATATTTCTGTTGAATCATTCGTCTGATATGTTCAGAAATAACTATGATATGATTAGCATAGTACATTCCTGTTTTTTCTCCCATACGAAGTATCCATTTGGCAAACTTCCCCCATTTATCACGATCATAATCTGGACCATGATGGGTGATTACCGCTTTCATACCTAATAATCGTACTAAAGGGGTCATTAATGCCGGACCTACTGCATGAATATGTACAATATCTGCTTTTACTTTACGTGCATATAACACGGCCAAAAAAGTATGTATGAAAGCTTCCAAATGCTTGTTACGCAGCACTCTTATATCTTTTATAATAACTTGTTTATATACTTTTACAGAATGATCCACTGCATAATAGGGACGGCGAACAACAATAATTTCATGCTGTTTATCTGCAATTAATGGATAGAGCTCTTCGCAATGCGTTTCTACCCCTCCCTGTATACCGGGAATGCCTCTGGTCCCTGTTACTACAATTTTCATATTTCTTTATCGTTTAGTATTATGGGATGTCCCAGTATGGAGTGTATCTTTTGATGCAACACCCACCGCATTGGAGTAGTTATATATTTCTTCATGACCGGAGCAGCTGTTCCTACCATCCAGCAATTTTTAGGACACTCACACACCTGGAATCTGATGCGTTCGGCTTGTTCGCTTCTCCACAACTCTTCAAAGGAAGTCATAGTACGGATGTTTCCCATACTTTCTTTCCAGTATTTACTTTCCATGCCATTACAGGGATAAACGTCCCCATATGGATCTACAAAGAAATTAACTAAACCAGCTTCACAAGGAAGCAAACGAGGTTTTCCTTTGATATAATTAATTAGTCCCCAGTTAAAATATGCACGAAACCAGGATTTCGGATGTTTTTCTTTTAGTTGCCATTCTATTAATTTGCTAAAATTACCACAGACTTCTGTTTGATTGGTAATCACATTATCTGTTTTATGAAAGTAATACGAATTATGTAAGGCTGCGGTTGCAAATTCCATTTCCAATGAACGAGATAAGCGGTATAAGGAAAGCATATCAGCTGAATTGGAGTTGGAAACAGTAATTCCGAAACCGATATCCTTTACTCCCATTTCTTTGAGTTGTAACAGGGTGCGAAGTCCCTTATCGAACCCGCCTTGCCTTCCTCGAAGTTCATCATTTTTTTGAGATAATCCTTCAATACTAATACGTATCCCTATTTTAGGAAACTTTTCAGCTAAACGGATAATACGTTCTTCAAACCATCCTGAAGTTGAAATAACAACGCGAGGAGACTTATGGAATGCTACTTTTACAATTTCTTCCAGATCCTCCCGGATAAAAGGTTCTCCTCCTGTAATATTTATGAACTTCACTTTCGGTAGTTTTTCAATTTCTGCCGGAGTGATTTCTTTATTTTTATCTGTGGGATTTTGCCATATATTACACATTTGGCACTGCATCGGGCAGCGATATGTAACAATGATACACATGTCAGTGGGGGAATTTATAGCGGATTTCATATATATGCAGTTTATTTATTTGCAAAAATACTATTTTTCATTCCTTTCCTACTACTTCAAGCCACTTTTGATAATAATGCTCACCGGAGAAGCGTTGCAAGGCCGCGGTGGATAATTCATCTCTATTGGCAGAAACAACGGTATTGAACATTTTAGTAATTAGTGAAGGTAATTCTTCGTCTTGAGTGAAGAGGCGGTTAAAGCTGCTGGTTTCTATTAATTCCGGTATGCCGCCAATATTTCGCCCTAGCACAGGAGTACCACAACACAAGGATTCTATTACGCTTAGTGGGTTATTTTCATACCAAATAGCAGGAATGACAGTAAATGATATTTTTTTGAGTAATTCAATAGTATCCATTATTCCCAAATGTCCAAGAAAGATTATGTTATTTGCAGTATATTTTTTCTTTAAATCAGCTTCTAAAGGTCCGCTGCCGGCAATATATAGTTTATAAGGTAAACGAGAGGCAGCCTTTAAAAGTGACTCAACACCTTTTTCTTGTGAAAGTCGTCCTATATATGCGTATGCTTCTTCCCGTATGGGGTTGGGGGTATTTATTATATATTGCACTTGTTCTTCTCCAATGAAGTTACTAATGACCTGTAATTTACTGGCCGGATATCCTCCTTGCTGCATTTTTTCCGCCATGAACTGACTAGGACAGATAAAACTATTTGTCCATAATGAAAGCTTATTTTTATTCCAGTTCATGGCTTCCCCCCAAGCCAATATGCTTGCCGGAAAACTGTTCTTCATGCATTTACGGAGTACTACGTGCTTTTTATCTGTAAAACATGCTTCACAGGTATTTCCCTTGCAAAGACAGCTGTATGAAGGACAGATCAATTTATAGTCATGGAGTGTCCATATTACTTTGACTCCTCTTTGATATGCCAGTTTCGCAACTATAGGTGAAAGATACGAATGAATATTATTCAGGTGCACAACGTCAGGCTGAAATTCCTCTAAAAGTTTTTTGAAGTTTTGCACTACTCCTATCCCCCATATAATGCGGCTGGCAGCTTTTATTTTTCCTTGTAGATCCTTCGCAGAGAAACTTATCTCTTCGGCAAAATATTTGTTTTCTTCACATACTATATTTTGTGAATAACTCATTGCGTAGAAACATACGTCGTGACCTGCATTGCGTAATAATTGCTTTAGATTTAGGGAGTGGACGCAGTCACCTCCCCGAAGATATAGGAACTTATTTACAATGAGAATTCTCATAGTCATTTCATATTGAATTGTTTTATGAATTTGTTGGGAAGTTCTGATAATAAGAGTTGGGAAGAATAGCGTGAGCAATTATCCACATAATACTGATTGTTCATCACTATTTCATGCATATCTTCTTCTGTCCAATTATCTTTAACTATTCCTAGCTTATTCTGTGTTATCCATTCATGGCTATACGGAACCGTATTTGTAAGTACCGGAGTTCCTGCTACTATAGCTTCTCCTATCGACAACATATTTAGTTCTTTCCTGGAATTGCAAAGTAAACAAGCAGATTCGCTTAGATATTTACTCAATTCCCTTTGCGGGATTCTTCCCAAAAAGAAAATTTGATTACTCAGTTGGTTACTTTGGACATAGTCTTTCAGATTCTCAGATTCCTCCCCTTCTCCGATTATGTATAATGAATATTGTCTGTCAGAATATCGTTCTATGAATTTCTTATAGGAGATGATAATAGATATTACATCCTTATCTCTATCCAAATGGGCTATAACAATAAATGAAGCTTTCTTTTCTTTTTGGAAATGAAATACTTTTCCATCTACACCGTGATCTATAAAATTAGAAAAAACATTCAAACCAAACTGTTTTGTGAACTTTCCTGCTATAAGAGAACGGGGTATGACTCTTACCTTGCGCATAAATGTGCGTGCTACAAAATGATACCATATCAAAGATGGCAATTTGAAGAATTTTCGATTATGATTGCCTGATTCTTGCCATATAAGAGTTTTATCAGGCACTAAGCATGCAGCAAATAAAGAATTAAACGAAAAAATTTCGCTGCTGATAATCATGTCAAACTGTTCTTTGTGTTTCTTGATGAAGTGAATCAGTTGCGGATGAAAAGGCAGTACAGTCGGCAGGAACAATTTAGGCAACATGGAACGGAAATAAACTATTTCTATGGGAAAATCCTGCTGATTAGTTGGCTTATAATCTTCCGCAGCTACTAAAGTCACCTCATGTCCCTGATTAACAAACTCTATCCCCAGTTTTATAATCATGCAATCTTCAATAGAAGCTACCTGGGGGATAAATCTCCCTTTAGCTGTGGTGCGGGGAGTATATAATATGGAATTCAGTAATAATATGCGCATGTTACTTCATTTTAAAATATCCTTTTGTTATAATCAAATCAGAAATATAACTTCTTCTTTCTTCTAATGGGAGTAATAGTATAGAGTCCTTACGAAAAATACTATGCCCTAAACCTTTCCACGGATAGTTATTAGCCCCCATTAAATCAAGTAAAGTCGGATATATATCTATTTGTTCCATTTTAGAGGTGTAATTCAGCTTTTGTGAACCATTGAGTATAATCATTGCTATTTCTTTATCTTCAGGTAGAGTCTCTTTTCTATTTTCAATTTGGTTCTTATCTATTTCGTTGTGATCCGAAATAATTGCTATAAGTGATTTCTCATAGATTCCTGTTTCTTTTAATTCTTGAATAAATTTGCCAATAGCATTATCACAAAAATGGGCTTTTTCCAGAAAGTTTCTAATATCTTTGGTATACAATTTTGATTTAGAAATATTTGTAGAAGGAATCTCTAATGTATTATAAGGATAATGCATGCTAATTGTCACCAGCTGTGCGTAAAAAGGGAAATCGACATGTTTAATTTGATTGGCAGCCTTTTCTAACAAGATATGATCATTTATGTTTCCTGAAGTATTCATCATCGAACGACTATCATATAATTGTGTAAATCCATAAGATTTGAAAGCTGTTTCTTGATTCCAATATTTAGCATCATCACAAACCATAGATAATGATTTATACCCTTTTAACGCTTTTGCCAAAGAAGGATATTCAGCCTCTCCAAATCGTACAGCCACCGCACCATTATTTATAGGTAACAGTCCTGTATTGTACATGAAATGTGCATCACTTGATCTACCACTTTTGACTTGAGGTTGTATATGTAAAGCAAGAATTGAATTATTTTCCTGGCAAAGTTGATTTAAATGAGGGGTTACTTCTATACTATCCAGTTTAAAATTAATAAGCCATGAGTTAAGAGATTCAACTATTATCCCAATTAAATTCTGTTTTTCTTTAACAGCGTATTGATTCTCTGTATATTTAAGCATGTATTTGCTCAAAAATGATTCTATTTCTTCTTTCTCTTTAATATTCAAACTGCGTTTTTCTAATATGGTGTTTATAAATGAATGTATACAGAAGGGAACAAATCCATTAAAGTCAAAATACGATATGTAATTAACCGTATTAACATAGCGAATTCCTAAATGACAAGTCGTCCTATTTTGCATTTTTGAATAAAACACATATGCATTCATTAAATGTATAAGAATAGCAAAAAGTAAGATACTAATCGTATATATGACTCTTTTTTTAGAATTGACAGGTGTCTTTTTTATTGTATCCACAAAAAGAAACCAATAAAGAATGAATAAAAAGAATGGTGGCAGAATAAACAGAATATCTGTTAATTTCATGGATGCTTTTATGCTATTTAATAACAAAGAGGAAATATTATCAAATAGGAGAAAAGAGGAAAATGGCATCAGATCATCATAAGTACGATAATACCATAATTGAGACAATCCCCAAAAAGAGAATAGGAAAACTATAATACTAACATAATATATGCGTAATTTAGCAGGAAGCAACCAATAAGGTAGTAGTAGCAAGAGTGCGTCAACCATAGAACGGGCACTGTAGCTCAACAATCCTAAATCCTTATCAAAGTGTAATAAAAGGTCATAGCGAAGATGCAATAGCTGTAAAATTAGAGCTGCCATTGCTGCTATATAAAAAAGTTCATTAGGATATTTTTTCCAGCTGCTTAATCTATAATCTTTCATTTTTATCTTTATTTTCTGCGTTTTAAAAACGCCACAATACCTATCATAATTACAAATTCAATGAATAAGTACACAACGGCATATCCATGTTCCTTCCATGTCTCTATAGCAAAGTAGTAACATATACATGAGAATAGGTTACTCAATGACATAATAATGATATAGAGACGTATACGGCCTTCTGTAAAATATATTTTCATGCATGCCAAGCTGACGGCGGTAAAAGGCATTGCAAATGTCATTATACCGATAAGGGATGATAGCTTTTCCATGGCGGCATACGGCATTTTTCCTAATCCGAACAATTCCTCGGCAATAAAAGTACGTAACAGGAAGATAACCAAAGAAGTGCATATCGTAAACAGAAATAAACGTAAAGTTACCCGCAAAGTGACATGATACATTTCTTCCTTTTCACCGTGGCTGTATAGATTGTTGAGCTTTATTTGAAGAACAGAAGTTATTTGCTGTATGAGTGCTAACGGAGCTTGGATAAACTTCTGTGCATAATTGATGATAGTTATTATTCCCGGCTGATATTGGGACAATAGATACATGGGAAAAGTGGATGCAAAAATAATGATTCCCTGATTAACAGCCAGCCCGGTTAACGCTTTGCTTTGTGAACGGACAAGAGCGAATTTTACTAACGAGAATTGCCATCTCAGCTTTTTCTTCATAAACCAAAGCAACAAGATAATATTCAGTAAGCATGCACAACAGCTACTATACATCACGATTGAAACATCTGCTTTTTGACCAAATAAGATAAGTGCGACAATGCCACTAAAGTTTATCATGAAATTACACGAAAGTCCCAATGTAAAATACTTGAATGAAACCAATATTTCACTTACATAGAGATTTACTATGATAAGGAGAGTCAGTGGGAAAAACAAGTAATATACTGAGATGTGACTGCGTATATCTTGGGTGGGGAAATTCATAATCCATTCTGGTGCTTGTTTGCCTCCAATTATGCAGAATAGAAGTAATGCACCTGCTGCCAGTAATAAGAATGTGTAAAGAAATGAATTGTGAAATTGCATTTCAGCTCTTGATGATTCATTATAGCGCAGGAACATAGCTTTAGGAATTAAAATAGATGTATTAAGTGTTTGCACTAGCCCACCTACTAAAA
>ERZ773162.2094-NODE-2094-length-13597-cov-3.431768_pt1 | contig 13597 bp, 4 predicted proteins | sample MGYA00511113_ERZ773162 | MGnify/ENA primary metagenome ERZ773162 (study PRJEB29015, sample SAMEA2737807) | human gut metagenome | biome: human gut; feature: human-associated habitat; material: faeces | place: China | collected 2012 ... | reverse complement strand
ATCGTCCATACAAAAGAAAATATGAACCGGAAGAAGCAATACGGATGATTTCAAATGGTGAATGCGGAGTGTTTTCTAAAAAACTGATCCAGTGCTTGACGGCGGCAGTTATCCGGCCAGAGTGGTTAAAAGTAACAAAAAGTTAACCATGACAGAAAATTTGAGGCGATTTTTATGAATAAAAAATTGAGTGTTTTAAGGCGAATTACAGCAATCGTTCTGTGTGTTACATTATTATCTTCGCAAGTCGTAGTTGCGAATGATGAAGATTCAGAAAGAATGGATGTGCAGACCAATAGTGAAATTACAGATATATCGGAGCAGGATGGTTTCAGCAGTGATACATCTGAAACATCTGATATCACAGAAAGTGATATTCCTGATTCTTTTGAAGGCGAATCAGAGCCAAATACAGATATTAGTTCTGAGGTGACAGAAAAATTCGACAATTCTGAAGATCAGGGATTTACAGATGAAGAAGAAACAATTATGGATGACGAAAACACATCGGACACATTGGAAGAAGTAAATCCAGATTATGAAGATGGAAAAATATGTATCTACAATTACCAGCAACTTCTGCAAATCGGTACAGGAACACAGATGTTTTCTGGAGACAAAGATGGAAATGTTGGTGAAGGGGATAAGGTTCTTGCAGATGGTGCAGAACTTACCTATGCATCAGACGCTTCCTATTGTTTGATGAATGATATTCCAATAGATAATGAAAATGTCTGGAACTTCCCATCTGATTTTACAGGCAGCATCACTTCATCATCTGAGCACACTGACAATATGGTATATGATTCAGCGACAGATACGATTTATGTGTATAACCGCTACCAGCTGGAATTGATGAAAGGGGAATCTTCAGACAGCGAACCTGTAATGAGCGAGGATTATATTGCTGAAAAGGTTGGAATGGGACAGGTTTTCACTTTGGAAGATGGTTCGTATCTTACTTACAGCAAAACACATAATTATGTGCTTGCTTCCATATTTACAACAGAAACACCGGAACTTCTTGCCAACAAGGCTGGAACAGAGGAGACAACTCAGAATATCTCAAATGCATATCCATCTGATTATGAAGGAAGAAATTATTTCGGTCAGGTAGTAAAAAAGATCGGTGATAAAAATTACATTTTGATTGGAAATGAAACACAGCTTCGGGCAATTGGAACAGATGTGGAAGTAACAGAACCAATCTGGCGAGTATATGAAACAAGAAAGAAAAATGAGGGAATACTGGGGGGAGCACTGAGCGGATATACAGACTGGAAACCGGCAGCGGATACATCAGAATACAAAACGGAACTGTATTATCCGGGTGATGCGGATATTGTAAAGTTTAATGATACATATAATTGGTCCGGAAAGGAATTGTATGCTAATAAAAACGGTGCTCATAAGCTGAATGATACAGAATATTTGGATAATCCATCTTGGGATATAGCTGGTACAAAAGCTACACAGTGTTATGTGTATGTAAGTAGTACGATTCAGGAGTCAGCCGATATGACAGTAACTGCGACAGACAGTGATGATACAAATCCGGAAAGTATACCAGTTGATGAAAATAAGACTTACGTCCTCACCTATGATGTGAACAAAAAGACTAACACAAATATTGCAGGATCTGGATATAAATACAGTAAGGATGCGAATTACATTATCTTTCGTGATATTGATCTTTCCAAAGAGGGGACAAATTCTAATGGGAAAGATGATGACTGGGATCCAATTGACAATTATCAGGGAAACATGGAAGGCCGAAAGGGAATGGTTGAAGGTCAGAGTATAACCATCAGCCATATCAACATTTCACAGGCTAATGCAGTCAATCAGGACAATCAGGCAGAATATGGGATTGGATTTTTCAGAAATCTGACAACGCCATATTCTACATCCCTTACAATATCCCAAAATCCAATCACTGTGAAAAATATTACCCTTTCTGATGTGACGGTTTCTACTACTACAACAAAAGTTAAACAGAATATCAGTTTGATTGGAGGTGTGCTGAAGCTCCTGCTTGGAAATTTAAGTGGACTGAAACCAGATCCGCAATCTCTGGCAACAGGTGGCTTTGCTGGCGTTGTAAAAGGAAATATCCAGATTGAAAACTGCAATGTGGAAAATTTACATGGGGTTTCCAATGCAAATGACCGAACCGGTGGTTTCGCAGGTTATGTTAGTGGTATGACACAGTACGACCTCATATCAAATGGATTAGGAGGCCTAGTTACTACTTTAACCAAAATTCTGAATCTGATTCCTCTGCTTGGAGCCGGTGATTTGCTGACTCTCCTTTTAAATGGAGGATTACTCAGTGTAAAAAATCTTATTCCGATAGGCTATGTCAATCCAAGTATCCAGAATTGTTCTGTAAGCGGTGACACTTCTGTTACAGGTCAGAAGAGTACCGGTGGATTCGCCGGGGAAGCCATCGGTGCAGTGATGAAAAACTGTTCCGTAGGCGGGAGTACAACAGTGTCTGGAAATGACTGTTCCGGTGGATTTGTGGGACGTTCTGCGAATGCAGTCGTAGCAGGTGCATTAAGCAGCCTTGGTATTGAATTAATGGGAAATTTCCCAGTCAATACAGTTATGCTGAACTGTAGAATCGACGGAGCGGTAAACGTATCTGCACAGGGACCCCAATCTAAACCATCTAAAGAAAGTGGTTATGCAGGCGGATTTATAGGAGAAATGCGAAATAGTTATGCGGTGGACTGCAGTATTTCCTCTCTTGGTGCTGTATCTGGAAAAGATTATACCGGAGGATTTGCCGGTATAGCAACTCTTGGTGATGTAGCGGATATTGATGAAAGCCAGGGACTTCTGGTAATTGTAAAGGATCTTCTTACAGGGTTGTTAAATGGTAAATTTACCAACATGGATCTTCTGAATCTTGTGGGACTTCGACCTTCTGTTATAAGCGGATGCACCATCACAGGAGATAATATTTCTGTAACAGCAAACGGTAAAAATGCCGGTGGACTTGTGGGATATGCAGGTGCTGTCCAGATTTCCAATACTTTAGAACTTACAGACGATTCAAAATCAACTACTAAAGCCATCCAGCGAATGCTTAATAAGACTGGCGTTACCTATGAATTTGCAGACCGTGTGAATCAGATCAATGCAGCTTTCTCTATGAATGTTTCAGCAACAGAGAATGCAGGAGGAATCTTAGGCTATGCGAAAATGACCAGTGTCGGTGATGTCCTTGGTGGAACAGTTACAGCAGCAGACTACATGCGTTTTGAATGTAAAGATTGTTCCGTAAACGGAGGCTCTTTGGGACTTACAGTTACTGCGTCAGATCAGGATAATGGTCGTGCTGGGGGTGCTATCGGTTATGGAACAGGTGGAGAAGTAAGGAAAACATCCGTCACAAATCTGAATTCTGTAACGGCTGGAAAGTGTGCAGGAGGCTTTGCCGGATATTTCGGAAGTGGTACCCTTGCCAATGTTGGAGGTATTAAACTTCTTGGATTACCGCTTTTGAAAATTGACAGCCTTCTTTCTGTAGGGCAGATGATTGAGACGTTTACAGTTGACAGCACTGTTTCAGGCGTTTCGTCAGGATATAGTGTGTCTACTGGCAATGAGAAAGGTTACAGCGGTGGCTTTATTGGAGAATGTATTAGTGGACGAGCAAGGGACACAAAGATCAGCAACCTGAAAACGGTTACTGCAGCTGCAACATTCGGAAAAGCCGGAGGCTTTGCAGGTTTTGCCAAAGCAGGAGATGCATTAAGTGCAGGAGATTCCACTACATCAAAACTGACAGGAATTGAATTAGAAAATCTGCTTGGAGTTGTCAGTGCCCTGAGACCGGAGTTCAATAATACTTCCATTGCCTATGTTTCAAATGGAAATGATCCTCAGGTATCCGCTGATATGGCAGGAGGTTTTCTGGGTGAAGGACAGGCAGTAGATATCAACTATGGAAACAACAATTCCGGATTCAAGGCAGACACTGATACAAATTCATCTTCGAATGAATCTACAGGTGAAAAGAATAGTGAAGAAACAGATTTCATTTCAGCAGATACGAATAGTGAAGATGAAACAGCCGAAGGTGAGACTGGTGCGATTGCAACAACAAAGATTACCGGACTTTCCTATATAAAGGGAACCAGCTATGCCGGTGGTTTTGCAGGAAGGCTGATGCCTGGTGATGTGGCACAGACAGGTTCTATTAAGTTACTGGGACTCTTAAATGTAACGCAGCTTCTCAGTGTTATGGATGTGGCTTATCCGAGAATTTCCGATTCTTCTATTGAGGGAAACAACTTAGTTGTAACAGCATCCGGAAAAAATGATGATGTGGCTCTTGGAGATGCCGGTGGTTATATCGGTAATGGAAAAGCAGTCATGGTTAAGAACTCTGATGTGACCAATGTAAAAAAAGTCACAGCACCGTATCATGCCGGTGGCTATATCGGAATCATGCGTTCCGGAAGTGCAGCGGAGGCAGGAGATGCCACAGGAGATCTTTTGAACAGTGTTCTTGGTAAGATTCTGAGTCTGAAAGAGTTGGCAAGTGTCTTGCAGGCTGCATCCAGTAAGATTACAAACTGCAAGGTAAGCGGTATTAAAAAAGAAAACGAAGGACTGACTGTCATAGCTGACAGAGGATCTGATAACGCAGAAGGCTATGCAGGTGGATTCGTTGGAGAGATGCAGAGCGGTCATGTAGATAATTCAGCAAATGCTGTTGATTCCGGAAAAGGCATGGCAGTGGAAAATCTTCTGAAAGTAGAAGGACTTCGTTATGCCGGAGGATTCGGAGGTCTTGTAAAAGCTGGAGCAGTTGCAGAGATTGGAGCTAAATCATCAATTCTTACAAAAGTAGTTGATCTGACAGGATTACTTTCCCTGGTTAATGCTTTTGTTCCGGTGATCAGTAATGCCAGTGTTAATTCTGTAGAAAAAGGGTTTACCGTTACCGTTACAGGTACTCTTGAAAAAGACAGCACTAACGATCAGGATACCGGAAGTGCCGGAGGCTTTATTGGCTGCGGAACCGGTGTACAGATCAGCAATTCTGATGTAAATAAACTGCAGCATACCCCTGTCAGCGAGCCAAAGAATCTGCAGCAGGAAGATGGCAGCAGTTATTACGGAACTGGAAGTAAGTATGCGGTAAGTGGTTACCGCTATGCAGGCGGCTATATTGGGAAAGCTGCTATGGGAAGTACGGCGGCTATCGGAGGCGCAAGCGTTTTGGATAAGGTGCTTTCTGCCTCAAATCTGTTATCAGCGTTGACCGTAGTTGCATCTATCATAGAAAGTTCAGATGTTTACGGAGCAACAGGCGGATGTAATGTTCTTGCAACAGATGGAGACGGTGATACCGGAAAAGCCGGTGGATATGCAGGAGAACTTCTTGGAGTTCAGATTCAGAATAGTAATTCTTATAATTTTGCACATATCATAGGGCGTGAAAGTGCCGGTGGATATGTTGGAACCATGGAGCCGGGGAGTGCGGCAGATGTGGTAGAGGGATTAAGTGCTCTTGGAGGACTGATCAAGGCAGATAATCTTCTTGGCGTTTTACAGGCATTTGTTCCTGTAATCAAAAACAGCGAAACAACCAGTATTCCATGTGGAGGTGCTGTGAGGGCTCAGGCTGAGAGTGATGACGGCATTTACCGTGGGCTTGCCGGAGGCTATGCAGGTTACAACTACGGTGGTCAGATCTGGGGAAATAATACGGATAAGTGGAAAGGCTCTGAATACACAGGAACCGTAAGGGAATGTGCAGCCTATCGTATCCGATCCGTATATGGAACGGAATATGCCGGAGGCTATACAGGACTGATGCGGTGTGCGAATGTTGCAGATACAGGAAGTCTGAAGGTTTTATTTGGTCTTATCAAACTAGATAATCCGCTGACGCTTCTTCAGGCGGTGTATCCAACAGAAAAGAATACAGCCGTCTATGGACCGCTTCGCGGACTGGATACGGATACCTGGAACAAATGGGTTGGTGCTGTCGGTTCTTATGGAAGTTACGGTAATAAATTACAGGCACTTGGTAAAGTAACGGATCAGGGTCGGTTAAATGAGATCATTTCTCAGTATGCATATGGATACGCAGTCACAGCAGGAAGAAGCATTCTTGCAAGTAAAGCAACACAGGGCGGTTCTGCCGGAGGCTATGTAGGACGGATGGAAGGTGGTACCGTTACAAATGGAACTGCAACAGATCTTCAGTTAGCAGAGGCTTATAGAAGCAGTGGTGGTTTTGCTGGTGAGATGCTTACCGGTTCTGTGGCAAACACAGGTGATGTTTCACTGGCAGGCCTTAAGATTATCGGTGCCGACAGTCTGGCAGCATTAAAAACCTTTGTTCCGGTTGTAAAACAGTCCCATGTGGAAGGCTATCGTTCCGGAGCAAGGATTAAAGCAACTGGTATTGCAGACAAAAACCCGGCAGGATTTGCCGGAGGTTATGTGGGAAGGATGATCGGTGGCCAGATCTGGGGAGATGGAACCAACTCCTGCAGTATCAAAAATTTAAGGCGTGTAGATGGAACTTCCTATGTAGGCGGTTTTGCCGGAAAAGTAGATCCGGGCAGTGTGGCAGCTGTTGATACAGCTACAAAGCAGGGGCTTTTAAACCAGCTGTTGAATGTGCTCATGGTAAATGCCCCGGCAGAGCTGATCAAGGTTTTGAACGCAACTGTTTCCACTATTCGCTGTGCATCTGTTTCAGCCTGGGATGACTGGGGCGTGATCGTAAACGGGACCTATAAAATTGGCAGCAATACCCGGTATGCAAAAGCAGCAGGAGGATTCGCAGGAAGTCTCTGCGGAGCGGTCCTTGGCGAGAAGGATACGCCTGGAAGCGGAATCCATGCAGACAAGATCCGTTCTGTAATAGCCGGTGAATATGCAGGTGGATGCTTCGGTATTGCGGATGTTTCCGGTGCTGCAAATATTAGTGCCAATGGTGAGACCTCTGTCTTACAGTATCTTTTAAAGCTTGGAAAAACCGATGTGTTGGATGCGTTCCGAAGCTATGTATATTACGGAAATGTCACCGGCAGCCCGGATGCAGGGCTTGGTGTCAGTGCAAACACAGCGACAAAATCAGGTCAGAATAATGAAGTAACATATAGCGGAACGGCTGGAGGATTTGGTGGTTCCCTGTTAAATGGATCTGTCAAAAACAGCAGCGTAACAGGATTAAATTATGTAACAGGTCTGAACAGCGTAGGTGGCTTTGTAGGATACTCCGGAAAAAGCGGAGTTGTAAAAATGGAGAAGCTGGATGTGCTGGGAAATAATACCGGACAGCTTTTAGGCGGTGCCCTCGGCGTTCTGGATATTTTCGGTTCCCACATTGATGACAGCAGTGTGACAGGCATACCTGGTGGTTATACGGTTCAGAGTAAAGACGGAAAGGAGCAGAGTAAAGACGGAAAGGAGCAGATCGCCGGAGGATTTATCGGCTATGCAAATCTTGCCAGAATGTCAGGTTGCAATGCCGGAGATGCTAAAAATCAGGAAAATAGCCTGAAACAGGTAGCATCAGGCGGAACAGCAGGAGGCTTCGCCGGAAGAACAAGCTTTGCCTATCTTGCAGATGTAAAACTGGATTCCACAGTAGTCGACGCTTTGCTCGTAGTCCTGAATAACCTTGTAAAGGCGTTGTATCTGGATAAGATTCAGGATTCCAATCTTTTGCATATTAATCTTGGAATTGTGAAGGTTGATGCACTGTACGATGGAAATCTCATCCATGTGAATCTGCTTGGACTGGATATTTCCGTTGGGCTGTCTAAAAAGTCTGATGATAACAATCAGCAGACAGATTTTGCAATCATTAAGATCGGAGATTCCTCTATTAAGCTTCCATGTGACAAAAACGGAATCATAACGAAAGATAATGATGTAAAGTCCAACATCAGTGTCAACCTGATTAAGGCAAACAGGACAAAAATTACAGACAGCAATGTATATGGAATCAGTACGGGATACGATGTCTATGCCGGCGGTGCCGGAAATGATGCAGATGGTACGGCAGAGGATGGACGAGGCGGAGGATTCGTAGGTTATAACGATGAAGGTCTTCTTCGGAATAATAACATGTATTACTGCGACGTGGTCCGTGGAACATCTAAGCTGGTGGGACCATTCAGCGGAAAAAGTGATCTGAACTCTGCATATGACTTTAATACAAAAGCAGGTGTAGAAGGTGAGAATAACAATTACCGTATTTACCGAAAACCGGTGATTACTTTTGATGAGATCAAAAAGAATTCCAAACTCCTGACAGATACGTTCAGTCAGGAAAATGGATGGAGTATCTTTTCCATAAAACATGTGGTACAGGTAGATGAATATGATACCTTGAAGGATGCAGTCATGGCAGCAAAGGGCTCCTCTGAAACAGCAGATCTGAATGCTTATGTATCAGATGCCAAAGCCGTTTTGATGTCAGATGCCAAAACAACAGTAAATACAGGGGATAGCACGTCACCGGAACCATCAGATGCACAGGATCCATGTGATGAATATGTAAATCTGACCATTAATAAGGTATGGAAAGATTTCCGAAATATGGATGGTAGCAGACCTAAGTCCATTACGGTCACGATTTCCAGAAGCTGGACGGATGCAGATGGAACAAAACATACAGAAGTTGTGCCGGGATATAAAGACCATGTGATAGATGGCGATATCTCAAAATCTACATGGCAGGAGATTATTAAGTCAGAAAAACCGGATAAGCGGCTCCCGGCCTATATAAAAGATGCTAACGAAATTCCGCATTATTATAAATATTTTATTACCGAAAAGGAAATAGAAGGATATACAACTACAATCGAAACCTCTAAAGATGGATTTACCTTCACGATTATCAACCGGCATTTTGCACTGCTTCCGGATACCGGCGGCGAGGGCATTATGATGTTTATCATAGCAGGTGGCCTGTTGTTAGCGTTCCTGCTTTATACCGGACGCAGAAGGAAACGGAAACAGACGATGTAGGAAAGGGGGAGCAGGGTCATGAGAGAGATATGGCTGCGTGGGGAACTTCCACCGTAAAGGCTGAAAGAATCCCAAGCAAACCAATAAAAAATCAAAAGAAAGTGAGAAGAGGAACATGAAGAAATTAGTATCAAGATTTATGGCAGTTCTGATGGCAATGACCATGATACTGTCCATGAGCATGACTGCATTTGCAGCAGATGCTCCAAAAGGAACCCTGACAGTCAACAATACAGTGGCAGGAAAGACTCTGGATCTGTATCAGATTTTTACAGCAACAAAAAACGGCGATAATGTAGCATATACACTGAACAGTGCATATGAAGGATTCTTCCAGAGTAAAATTTCTGATGCTTCTACATTAACAGGTGAAGCATTAAGTGAAAAAGCATATGCATATGTTAAAGATCAGGTCGGAACAGATGGAAGTAATGGTGCAGCGTTTGCAAAAGATATCATGGGATGGATTCTTGGAAATACTACAACTGTAGAGGCTACTCATACAACTGCAACTATAGGTGCTGACACTACAGTAATTAGTGGTCTGGCATATGGATACTATGTAGTTTATCCATTAGGTGCAACAGATACTTCAGCAGCACCTGGAGAACAGGATTACACATCCGTAGCATCTTTAGTCAGCGTTACAGGTGATGATGCTACAGTTAATATGAAGAGCAATTACCCGACAGTAGACAAGAAAATCATTCCGGCACAGAGTGGAAGCGGAATTACAGTTGGTGCTATTGTAGATGCTTCATGGGATGGCAGCCATCAGATGGAATTGGACGATGAGAATAATCCTGAAGATACCATCGCACCACACAGCGAATCAGATGAAAAGAAAGCTGGAGATTTTGGAATTGGCGATACTGTCACTTATCAGCTGACTTCTAAAGTGCCGGATATGACAGGATATAATTCTTATACTTTTAAATTTAGCGATACTTTGTCCAAAGGACTGGACTTAAAAGAAGTACTATCTGTAAAAGTTGGAAATACAACACTTACTGCTAAGAAATCAGGAACTAATACATACGCACTTGCATATGACCAGGCTAAACGTACTTTAACAGTTACCTTAAATGATTTCTATACTTCCTATAAGAATCGTACAGGCGAGACAATCACAGTTGTTTACACTGCAACCTTAAACAAAGATGCTGTAATCGGTATGAATCCAAATACCAACAAGGCGGTCGTTGAGTACAGTAATGACCCGACAACAGGTGGAACAGGTACATCTGAACCAAGCATCGTAGATGTACATACTTTTGATTTCACAATCTTCAAATATTATTTAAAAAATGAGACTAAGACTGCACTTGCAAATGCAGAATTTGAGCTTTATAAGGCAAATGGTGAAGTAGCTGGAGCCAAGGTAAACATTAAAAAAGTAGAAGAGGGTAAATACCGTGTGGCAACACCTGAGGAGATTGCAACAGAAGGTTTCAAATCCGATGTAATTGTATCTGGTACCAACGGTAAAGTTCTTGTAAAAGGTCTTGATGCTGGAACTTACTACTTAAGAGAGACAAAAGCTCCAGAAGGATACAATAAGCTTCTCAGCGACATCAAGGTTGAGATCAAACCAGTATATGATAAAACAACTGGCAAACTGACAAGCTATTCAGTTGATTACACATACAATGGAAAGACTACAAATGGTACTGCAATCACAGACAAAAATAGCCATCCAGAAGTAGCTGTAGAAAACAAAACAGGTGCACAGCTTCCATCCACTGGTAGCAAGGGTGCCCTCATGGTAACACTGGCTGGTATCGTTCTTTTCGGTGTATTAACAGCAAGCAAAGCTTTTGGCAAAAAGAAAGCAAACAACTAAGACATTCTGAAGTTTAAGAATGGACAAAAAGACAGTTCATCTTCCCGGTATTGCACCGGGAGGATGTCTGCTTTTTCTGAAATGTCCAGTGTGGACTGAGTATTTCAGAAGAAACAGACGAAAAGGTGAAAGGTATTATGAAGAAAGTAGTGAAAATACTAAGAGGAATCGGATATCTGGCGGCATTTTCTTTAATCCTGTATCCGGTAGTGAGCAATTACATCAATCAGATGAACAGCACAACCATTGCTACAGATTATGAACAGGAAGTTTCTCATCTGTCGGAAGAACAGGAAAATGCCATGATCGAGCAGGCACAGGAATATAACGAAAGCCTGATCGGAATTGGTTCCATAGCAGATCCATTTTCAGAAAGCAATGAAAATCAGACAGAAAATGATGTGTATAACAATCTTTTGAAAATTGATGATACCGGAATGATGGGATATATTGATATTCCAAAGCTTGATGTTGTTCTTCCGGTTTATCATGGAACATCCGAAAAAGTACTGCAGTCAGGTGTAGGACATCTGAAAAACACCTCGCTTCCGGTAGGCGGTGAGAGCTGTCATGCGGTATTATCCGGACACCGTGGACTTGCAAATGCCAAGATATTCACCGACCTGAACAAGATGGAGGTTGGAGATGTATTTTATATTAAAGTTCTTCATCATACCTTTGCCTATCAGGTGGATCAGATTCTGACAGTATTGCCATCCGATACAGATTCTTTACAGATTGAAAAGGGCAAGGATTATGTAACACTGGTCACATGCACTCCTTATGCAGTTAACACGCACAGACTGCTTGTACGTGGCACTAGAATTCCGTATGAAGAGGCACAGAAGATAGATGAGGAAGTTGGTCTTCAGCGTACAATTCCATTCAATTTGATTCTATTGATTGGTGGAATTATTGCTTTCATCATCATATGGGTGAGCATTAAGTTACATAAACGCAGGAAGGAGAAAAAACATGAGCAGAATAAGTAAACGTAAGCGAATATATATGTGTATGGCCAGTGTGATGTGTATGCTTTTACTCCTCATTCCGTTACCTGTGTCTGCTAATAATCAGGGAAGCATATTATTAAAAGCTACTGTTGAAGATGAAGCAGCAGTATATAATCTAAGCAATACTGAATTTACGATGTATCAGGTTGGCATATATAAAAAGAATTCATGGGTTTTAGAGACTGAGTTTGCAAAGTCCGGAGTCGTATTTGACTTTGAGGATTCTTCCGCCCAGGCAGAAGCTGCAAAAAAACTGGAAAAATATGTACAGGATAACAACATCAAAGGAATGTCCGGAAAGACCAACTCAGACGGAGAAGTTATGTACAGAGATCTGGAAAAAGGAGTGTATCTTTTTGTCCAGACACAAAAAACACAAATTAGCAATCAAGTATATCAAAGCGAACCGTTTATCATAACAGTTCCAGGTAATTATGATGGTCAGATAATTTGGAATGTAACGGCAGAACCTAAATTTAAAAATGAATCGATACCACCAATTACCCAGAATACGCCACCAGTTTCAGAAGAACCATCGGGTGATAAAAGCAGTCGCACTCCAAATGTAAAAACGGGAGACGATACGAATGTAATTATGTGGCTTTCTTTAATGGGAATATCCTTAGTCATATTTAGTATTTGCAAAAGAAAAGTCCATAAATAATATGAGAAGATCGGGAAATCCCGGTCTTCCCGTTTCGTTATATAACTGGCATAACCAAAAAACAAATACCTCCGGAGGTGCACCGTATGGCGTCATCTGGGAGGAAATAGATCTGAAACCTTGGGAGGATTTGGAAAAGAATAATTGAGTTGTCAGTGCAATCTTATTTATCTCTTGTGACAGAAACAGGTTCCCTTTTTGTCGGAAGTAAGTCTGAACTGATCTCTGGAGCATTGAGTAGCGCAGTGAAATTCTGCTGAATGATATCCAGTGTATTCTGCTTTTTCTGCAATTCCTGTTTTTCCCGGAGGGTAGCAGCCTGTTCAGATTCAAGATTTTCAATTTGCTTCTGGATTTTATTAGAGCTTGGGATTTTGGTAACACCGAGATCCTGAAGCTCTTTTTTTAGTGAATCGTGCAGTTGGTATTCTGCTTGATGTTTGGTTCGGTATGCTTTTGGATTTTTAGCAGATTTGCAATCTTCAATCACTTTTCGGCAGAGACGGTAAGAATCACAGTGTTTTTGAATGATTTTCTGTGTGCTCAGCTCACTGTTGATTTGCGTTATTCTTTGATCAGCCGCTTTAACAGAAGCATCAACATCAGAAACATGCTGTTGGAAATCTTCATAATTCAGCAGGTTATTTTCGGAAAGATAGTTGAAGGTGCGTGCCGCTTCTTTCAGGTTATTTAGTTTTGCCCATCGTTCAAATCCTTCTCGATTGCCGGTCGTAACATAAGTGGAGATATTGATATACAGGCGAGCTTCTCTGGACAGATGCCTTGGAGCTTTTATTTTGTTACGGTTTTTTGCCAAACGGATGCGGACATTTTCTTCTGAATAATAGCTTCCAAGAGATTTCATATAAGTGAAGTTTTTCTGTTCCGGTGCACAGAAGGACAGGTGTTTTCCCTGTCGGACTTCATATCCGGCTAACTGCATTTTTTGTAAAAATTCCTCATAGTTGATGGAAGTCCAGATTGCTTTATCAACTGCAACACGTAGCTTGGCTTTCCAACTGGTGCCACGATGATATTCCATGTTCTCTTTATAGCTTTTTC
>ERZ773162.2081-NODE-2081-length-13641-cov-2.943471_pt1 | contig 13641 bp, 19 predicted proteins | sample MGYA00511113_ERZ773162 | MGnify/ENA primary metagenome ERZ773162 (study PRJEB29015, sample SAMEA2737807) | human gut metagenome | biome: human gut; feature: human-associated habitat; material: faeces | place: China | collected 2012 ... | reverse complement strand
ATGAAATGGAAGATGAACGACAGAAATATGCAGGAAGGGAGTAGCTGGCTGTTAAACATATCGGATACAGAAACATCTGCAAGAGTCCTTAGAAATACTTGGATGTATACTGGATGCGTTATGGAGAAAAAGCACATTGTTTGAGCCGATAGGCGAGTTTTGTGCTTTTTCTTCATGGTTTTAGCAGACAGGATATAGCCTTAGTATTTCTGGGCGATGAAGCCGTTTCCGAGTCCGATATGTTTAACAACCAGCCGTCCTTCCGTCACATTTCGCACTATATTTTCCAATTTTATATTGCATTCTTATAAAGTTAGATATATAATACAGTCATGTAAAAGAAAATTCTTCGGGGCAGGGTGACTGAATACAAATCAGAATTCCCTACCGGCGGTAAAGTCCGCGACCCGCGTAAAGCGGCTGATCCGGTGACTGATCACAAGTCAGAATTCCGGAACCGACAGTAAAGTCTGGATGAGAGAAGAACACGAATAATTCATACGTGCTCATTATCCCGGGAAGAAACTTCCGGGATTTTTTTATGCATAAGAAAGCCAACAGACAGAATCTTTCTAAAGCATAGCGTAGAATTTTCTTTTAAAAAAGAACAATTCAAAGGAGAGACAAGTATGAGTGAACAGGTTTTAAGAAATGGAAACGTAATGGAAAGAAGCCGCACCAGAACGATCACACAGATCGCAATGCTGGGCGCGCTGGCAGGAGTATTAATGAATATTGAGTTTCCGATCCCGTTCCTGGCACCATCTTTTTACCAGTTGGATTTCTCAGAGATTCCGGTACTGGTTGGGACATTTGCCATGGGACCTATAGCAGGTATTCTGATTGAAGTTGTAAAGGTTCTGGTACACCTTGTAACAATGGGGACAGTAACAGCAGGAGTTGGTGATTTAGCAAACTTCATTTTCGGATGTACATTTGTAGTGCCGGCAGGTCTGATTTACAGATTGCATCACACAAAGAGCCGCAAACATGCTGTACTCGGAATGGCAGCAGGAACGCTCCTTACAACAGCAGCAGCCTGCCTGATGAATGCATTTGTACTTCTTCCGGCATATGGCAAAGCATTTGGAATGCCGATTGAAGCATTTATTGAAATGGGAGCTGCAGTCAATTCTTCTGTACACAGCCTTCTCGGTTTCGTGGCACTGATTATCGTTCCGTTTAACTTATTTAAATATACCCTCACTTCCGTAATCGTATTCTTTATTTATAAGAGAATCCGTGTTATCCTTAAAGGAGACTGATCATGTCAGCCTGCAGACCGTATCTTTATATGGCTGCAGGCTGTTTTACAAAGATGCATGGTATACTTCATGCAGAAAAGAGGAAACCTTATGGGAAAGATTCATAATGTAGAAAAAATGACCGACAATCGTTTTGTCAATCTGTATCATGTAGATGCTACCAGCGTACACAACACTCTGGTATCCTATTATGTGGCATCCAGGGCAAATGATGTACCTTCATTGAAACTTAAGACCGGGCGTAATGATCCGGACGGTGTAATTATCTACAGCATTTACGGAGAAAAAAGAGACAAAGTCGTTCTGGTGCGCCAGTACCGCTATACACTTGGTGATTATATTTATGAATTCCCGGCAGGGCTTGTCGAGTCGAACGAAGATTTTCATGAGGGGGCTGTCCGTGAGATGTATGAAGAAACCGGACTGAAATTCGAACCTCTGAAAGTCAATCCGGCATTTGAAAAGCCATACTTTACAACGGTTGGTATGACTGACGAATCATGCGCGACAGTTTATGGATATGCAAGTGGTGAGATCAGCAAGGAAGCACAGGAAGATACCGAAGAAATTGAAGTCGTCCTGGCAGACCGCAATGAAGTGAAACGAATCCTCAAAGAAGAGCGAGTGGCAATCATGTGTGCATATATGCTGATGCACTTTCTCAAAGATGAAGAACCATTTGCATTCCTCGAAGACTGAGGTCAGACTGCATATTATACCGGTGAAAATTTTGGATTGCAGTCGAAATATACTGATGCCTAAAAGGTATAAAAAAACATCATAAAAACTATAAAATTACAAAAAGAGCGGGTTGACAAAAACTCAATGACCATGTTATATTTTGTTTGGTTGTAGTGTGTAACTCGATTTAGGAGGCATTAACTATACATAACAAGGAGTGTTTATGTATATTAGTGTCTTTTTTTGTACAAAAACCGGTTAAAAAGCGCTTTTATATGTACTCACTTCTGGAAAAATATACAGAAGGAGAGTCTCAAATGAAAGACAAGATTTTTAGTGTTTTACAGCGAGTAGGAAGAAGCTTTATGCTCCCGATTGCGATCCTTCCGGTAGCCGGACTTCTTCTTGGTATCGGAAGTTCTTTCACAAATGCAACGACGATCGAGACATACGGACTGACAAAGATCCTGGGCGACGGAACGCTGCTTCATTCCCTGCTTGTGATCATGAACAGTGTAGGAAGTGCAGTATTTAATAACCTTCCGCTGATCTTTGCAGTTGGTGTTGCCATTGGTATGGCACAAAAAGAAAAAGAAGTTGCAGCTTTATCCTCAGTAATTGCATTTTTTGTAATGAATACAGCAATCAATGCGATGCTGACAATCACAGGACAGATCCTTGATAATGGCGAGATCGCAGAAAACGTTCTGGAAGGAACGATTACTTCTGTCTGCGGTATTCAGTCCTTACAGATGGGTGTGTTTGGCGGTATTATCGTAGGTTTGGGAGTTGCAGCCCTGCATAACCGATTCTACAAGATACAGCTTCCGAATGCGCTGTCATTCTTTGGAGGAACCCGTTTCGTACCGATCATTTCCACGATCGTGTATATGTTTGTCGGAATCCTTCTTTACTTTGTATGGCCGGTCGTTCAGACCGGAATTTACGCTCTGGGCGGTCTGGTAACAGGCTCCGGCTATGTGGGAACACTGATTTTTGGTCTGATCAAACGTGCACTGATTCCGTTCGGTCTGCACCACGTATTCTATATGCCATTCTGGCAGACAGCCGTTGGCGGTACGATGGAAGTAGCAGGACAGATGGTACAGGGCGGTCAGAATATTTTCTTTGCGCAGCTTGCTGACTCTGCAAATATTGCACATTTCAGCGCAGATGCGACAAGATACTTCTCCGGAGAGTTCATTTTCATGATCTTCGGTCTTCCGGGTGCGGCACTTGCTATGTATCAGTGTGCAAAACCTGAGAAGAAAAAAGCAGCAGGCGGTCTTCTTCTGTCTGCAGCACTTGCATGTATGGCAACCGGAATCACCGAGCCGCTGGAATTTTCCTTCCTTTTCGTGGCTCCGGCACTGTTTGCTGTTCAGGTTGTTCTGGCAGGTACGGCATACATGATCGCACATATGCTGAATATTGCCGTAGGACTGACTTTCTCCGGCGGTCTCCTCGACTTCTTCCTGTTTGGTATTCTTCAGGGAAATGCAAAGACAAGCTGGATAAGAGTTATCCCGGTTGGTATTATTTATTTCTTCTTATATTATTTCATTTTCAAATTCATGATCAAAAAGTTCAATTTCAAAACTCCTGGTCGTGAAGATGATGATGTCGAAATCAAGCTTTATACAAAGGCTGATGTAAATGCCCGCAGAGAAGCACAGAACGGCGAGGGCGGAGAGGTGCTTTCCGATCCTGTCAGTGAGGCAATCACACGAGGCCTTGGCGGTAAGAAAAACATCAACGATGTAGACTGCTGTGCAACACGTCTTCGCTGCACAGTGAAGGATGCATCTCTGGTAAATGATGGTATCTTAAAGGCAACAGGTGCATCCGGCGTCGTACACAAGGGACTTGGTGTGCAGGTCATTTACGGACCGAATGTAACTGTGATCAAATCAAATCTTGAAGACTATCTGGAAACAGCACCGGATACTCTGGAAACACCGGCAGAAACTTCTGAGACAGTACCGGAAAGTGAACAGAAAGAAGAAGCTGAGCGCAAAGTCGTTGACCGCATTGTGATCTCAAGCCCGATCACAGGTGTGGCAGCAGATCTTGCAACTGCACCGGATGAGGCTTTTGCCCAGAAAATGATGGGTGACGGCGCAGTGGTTACACCGGAAGATCCGTATGTACGCGCTCCGGAAGACGGAGAAGTTGCCTTTGTCTTTGATACCAGACATGCAATTGGATTTGTAACAGAATCCGGAATCAGTCTGCTGATTCATGTTGGAATTGATACTGTTAAATTAAATGGTGAGGGATTTGAGGCACTGGTAGAAAGTGGTCAGGAAGTGAAGAAGGGAGATCCGATGCTGAAACTGGATCTGGATTATCTGAGCAAAAACGCACCTTCTATTGTATCACCGGTTCTTTGTACAGAGCTGGAGGATAACCAGAGAATCCATCTGTTGAATGAGGGTCAGGTCAAAGCCGGAGAGCCACTTTTCGAGATCGAGGTTCTTCAGTAAGAACCGCCCGGATGGGGAAAAGATACGGATGTTGTACAGGATAGCAAAGATTTTAAATCACAATTCCTTTATAGGAATTTCGGACGAAAATGATCAGGAATGTCTGGTTATGGGAAAAGGTGTGGCTTTTGGCAAAAAGGTCGGACAGACCGTGTCGGCTGCCACAGAAGCAAAGGCTTATTCTCTGAAGGAGATGACGGAGAGAGGTGACGCCAAAGATATCATCAAATCCGTCTCGCCGCTCTGTCTCGAGCTTGCGAATGAAGTGTTGAGTCGGGCAGAAAAAGAATTCGAAAAAGTAGACCGCACGATACTTTTTACCATGGCAGATCATCTTGATTTTGCAATTCGCCGTGTGCAGAATGGTGAGCAGATCAGCAATCCTCTGACAGATGACATCCGTGTCATGTTTTATAAAGAATATAAGGTGGCATCCTGTATCCGGGAGCTTCTTAAGGAAAAACTGCAGATAGAGATTGATGACCATGAGATCGGATATATTGCACTTCATGTACATGCCGCAGTTGTAGACGAAAATGTCTCTCAGGCAATGGAAATCGCAAGAACCGTCCGAGAATGTATTTCCCTGGTCGAGAAGGAAACAGGAAATTCCATCGATGTCATGTCTCTCGGCTATAATCGTCTGATGAACCATGTACGTTATATGGTTGCAAGAGCGATTCATGGCGAGAAACTCAAAATGAATCTGAATGAATATATGTCTGTGAAGTTTCCGGGACCGTATATGGCAGCAGAACGTATCTGCCGTCAGATGGAAAAAAGCCTGAAACTTCCGGTACCGGATATAGAGATCGGATACCTCGCCATGCATCTTGAGAGAATGCTTGAGACTAATGTAAATGAGTAAAAATAAAATATAATATAAAAGGAGATAAAATTATGAAAACATTCGAGTACACAATAAAAGATGAACTGGGAATCCACGCAAGACCGGCCGGACTTCTTGTAAAAGAAGCCAAAAAATTCGAGTCTGAATGCACTATCACAAAAGATGGCAAAACTAAGAAACTGACACAGCTTATGATGCTGATGTCCCTTGGTGTAAAACAGGGCGATACTGTAACAGTATCCGTAGACGGCGCTGATGAAGATGCAGCAGTTGCATCACTGAAGGAATTCTTTGAAAACAACTTATAATTCACCGGAATACTCATATTTACTTTATTTGCAGATGTGAATTCAGGGAGGAAATAAGAAATGCAGTGTTTTCAGGGAAAATCTGTATATAAGGGAATCGCAATGGGACCGGTTGTGGTTCTTAAGAAAAATGATTATCAGGTAAAACGTACCAGAATCGAAGACGCAGAGACAGAAGCTGCACGTGTGGACGTGGCACTGAAAGCTTCTCAGGAGCAGCTTCAGAAACTTTATGACAAAGCGGTTAAAGAAGTCGGAGAGGCCAGTGCGGCAATCTTCGAAGTACATCAGATGATGCTGGAGGATGAGGACTATCTGGAAGCAATCCAGAATATGATCCGCACCGAACAGGTCAATGCCGAGTATGCAGTTGCAGTTACCGGCGACAATTTTGCAGAAATGTTTGCTTCCATGGATGATGATTACATGAAAGCACGTTCCGCGGACATTAAGGACATTTCCGAGCGTCTTGTCCGCAACTTAAGTGGTCAAGGGAGACGTGGCCTTCAGGAAACGTCAGAAAATCGTGACGGAGTTCGATTCCACCATCAACGGTATCCTGATATGCACGCAGCAGAGCCTGAGCAGCTCGGTGAACATACCTACCTGCAACGACGTGATACTGGAATCCCTGCAGTGGAACATCCCCCGTATGGAACAGTTCTACTTCCGTTTCATCCGTCTCGATTCCAAAGAAATGAAGGATGTCCACTACGTCACCTACGAAGATTCGGTCGAACAGAACCTGATGGCACTGGTACTGACCAAGGAGCGTCTGAACGAATTCATCAAGACCGGTGAGGTCAAAGAACAGTCAGAAATCTTCGAGGAGTTCGACATCACAATGTCTGTCATCGACAGCCTGCTCATCCGCACGCAGGACAGTGAAGGCAAAATACACATCAGCTGGGGAAGCCAGCGCATAACAGAATAAATATGAACCGTATGAAGAAGACCGGGAGTTCCATTCCCACCGACAAAGGTAAGCCGCGTCCCCATCGGCTGAGCAAGGTCAGGCCGCAGGCGGTTTTCAGGAAAATCATCCTCGCGGAGCTGCGGTATTTTCCCGAAAAACCCTGCACAGCCGGGACACGGCACCTTGTCGAGGTCGGTGGAATGGAATCCCCGGCATCCACATACATAAAAGACAAGTAATATGGATCTGAACAATGCAGAGATTGCCGTGACCACACAGCATCTCATTGACATAAAGGATTACAGGGACTACTGGCTGCACCTGTCCGACTACAGCGACATGGGCGAGTTCCTGAGTGCCTGTTCCGACCTGTTTCCCGGGGAAAAGGAACCAGAATACCGGTATCCGAAATGGGAAAACTGATCAGCCGTGAATGGCTCTGTCCCAACTTCTTCGAGATCAGGGATGCCCTTGAAAGGCTCGAAGAGGAAGAAACGGAGTTTTTCATAAGCTGGAGCAGAAGTTACGGATATGACATCACCACGGATGACCCGCACATGATGGTATCACACTACCATGACCTGTACGGGGATACCGTCACGGAAACGGAAGAAGACGCGGACACGGGAGAAGATGCCCTGATATACACGGGCGTATCAAGCTACTACTGCGACATGCTTCCATTCCGTTACGAAATATTTGATGACAATTATGACTAAAAGACAAAAGATATGGAAATCAACTTCAAAGGACCTGTAATGCCTATCGACCCATACTCGCAGCTGGCATTCGTGGAAATACTGAACATACTACTGACGGCGGGACACATCGTGGACGTGAACCGCTTCCTCATAAGCAGGAATGTCAATCCGCAGTTCGGCTCACTGTCAGGCTATTTCAGATGGTCGTTCGCCGGAGACCATTTTACCCTCTGGCAACGCACGGACTACAATTCAACGCTATGTTTTAACCACAGGATACTCGATCTGCCTTTCGGTGTCCTGGCAGCAAAAGACAGCGGGAAAGACAAGGAAACGGCAAACTGAAAATGAAACGATATGGAAACTACGGTAAAAATACCCAACCGGGAAATCGCGCTCGCGGCATTTGACAGGCTCCGCCGGGAAAAAAGGAAGGATGCCGCACTGAGACTGGCCGGGTGCATGATCAGAGGGACATACATATCCCTCGGCATCGATGATACCGACTGGGAAATAGACACCGCACTGCACAAATGCGGCGGTGAGCCTAAAACCGGATACGGTCATATGGCACATTTTCACTTCGACGGCGAGACGGAAATGGAAACAGAGAAATATGAAAGGCTCAAGGAAGAGAACGGATGACAAGGGAGCGGCCGAAAGGTCGCTCTTCTCATTTATAAACGACATGTACGGGAAACAGAATCCTGCCGTACACAGGTAACAGAAATGGAAGAACAGGAAAGACTGACAATGGAATTCGTGAAATCGCTCATGGACAAGTCCTACACGCTGGTATGGGTGGACTACAACGACAATCTCGACAACTGCCGTGACACCATCCAGAAGTGTCTGGAAGAAAGGAGCTGTGAAAGTCTGTGGGAGAAAGTGGACGAATGGTACGGTGACGCCGAATGGGAAGCTGTCCGTGAAATCGTCTCAAAGCTGAAGGATGAATGTATCCGTCTCCATGATTTCGGAGAAGAGGAAGTGGACAAGTTCTTTCAAGAACACGAAGACGAAATCAGGGAAGAAATCTATGACAGAAACGACTCTGACACGCTGAAAGAACTTCTCAAAAACACGGATGACATCCCCGTGCGTGTCGAGATGCTGTCAAACTACGACTGCATCAATTCCAACTGGCTGGAATCGCAGGAAGGATACCGGTACAAGGAATCCTATTTCGGGGATATGATAGACGCGCTGAACCTCAATCCAGCCAAAGTGAAGAAAATGCTGGTGGAGAAAGGCTACACGGTATATGGCCGGTTCCCCGACAAAAAATACAGGGACGGCAAGGAACAGGTATCCTATGAACAGTTCTACCAGGAACTCATCAACTCCTGCTGCGGTGCCAACCTGCTGACCTATATCGGCAAGGTAAGCCTGCAGGAACTTTATGATGCCGGATTCTCGCTTGGGGAAGTCATTATTCCCAAAGGCAACTGCTGCGGCATCTTCAGCTCCATGTACGGCGGTGGAAGCCTCCTGGAGATGGAACTCAAAAAGGATGTCAGGCTGAAACTGGAAGTCAGGGACTATCACGGATTTCGATTCCGTCTTGACAGCGAAAGGTCAGAATATGAATGCTCCATCAAGCATGTGTACGGGGTATGCGACTCCTTCTTCGGTGAAAGGATAGCTCTTGTCGCTTCATAAACAATTCATTTAACAACAATCAAATCATAAGAATTATGGCAAAGTACGAAGTAAGAGTAAGGTACGCCTTCGAGGGTACCTACAAGGTCGTGGCGGAAGACCGCGACGAGGCGGAAAGAATGGTAGAGGAAGACTGCGGTCTGGTATTGGGAGGCAATATCCACACTACCCGCGATGATGACGAGGTGACAGACTGGAATTTCGGCTCTCACCCCGACATGCAGATCCTCTCTGTCAGGGAACGGGACGGTAAAGGCAAGGTCAGATACACGTCCATGTGTTTCAGAGACAGGATTGAAGAACTGCGGAAGGACATAATCGAAGCCATCAGGCAGCTGCTCGATGCGCACGGTCTGAAAAAAATCACGTTTACCGACAACGAAGAAGACCCTGTATGGATTATCTGGTTTGACGATAATGCAGAACCATACGAGTGTTATGTTACAGGAATTGAGGTTACTGACAAGAATATTGTCGTATTGGCAACAATAAAGGACAGTATGGAAGAGGTTTTCTGTCAGGGTCCTTTCGAACTCGGAGCCAGCAACATTGATTGGCTCAATCAAATGTACGAAGCGGTAAGGCTTCAACTTGAAAATACAGACGGAAACTCTTGAAATGAAAGACGATATGGCAACAAAAATCAACATGGACAGACATATTCGGGAAGGATGGACTGTCGGAGCGTTCATCAGGGAACTGGCCCCACAGGTGGAAATGATCATGAGCGGGCAAAGCTGGAGGGAACCGTTCAGAAACAGACAGGAACTGGCGGACTGGTGCAGAGACAACCAGCCCTATTACAAGAAAAGGATCCCTGAAGTGAACAGCTATTTTGCAAGGATGTATAATCTCAAATAAGAACAACATTATGAAATATCAAGCGGAAAATGCTGTCTCCAGCTTCTTCTACTATATGTGGAATGCCTGGTGCAAGGAAGAGTGCAGGACAGTATTCAAGGAAATGTACTCACATTTTTGGGAAAAATGGTCTCTGATGACGGACAAGGGAATATTCGGAGCCGCCGAACGGTTCTATGCGGAACTGACGGACCGTTACAGGGAAAAGCTGGTGGAACGGGCCGTCAGCCTGTATGACGGCAAAGCCAGACGCAAACACCCGGACGATTCCGAAATCAAGGTGTGCAATGATTGCGGTTCAACGGAGATTGAAATCCAGGCATGGGTGGATGTAAACACGAATGAATACCACAGTGACGTGGACGATGACATCTGGTGTTCCCGGTGTGAGGACAATGTGGAGACCTGCTCCAAACAATCCTTTTTGGAAAAGATGCAGGAATGGTGGAAATCCAACAGCACCGATAACCTTGAATACCTGACCGGATTCAAGACATCCGATTTCCCTTCAGCCAATTCCGGACAGACATTCGCCGAGGCCGCCGACGAATGGTGGAACGGCAAAAACTATGACGAGAAGAGGAACATATACCTGACAAACAATTAAAGACAACGGATATGGCACGGAACATCATTGACCTGATCTGCAACTCATGCAGTTGCGGCAAGGAAGAGGCACAGGAATACCTGGACGACGAGATAAGAAACCTGCAGGAACTTCAGGAAGACAACGACCTGAGAAGCGAAGACTTCGAAATCGCGTGCAGCAACCTCGGACTCGACCAGGACTGGCAGATATATTTCATCAACCGTCTTGCGGGACTTTAATATCTACACTATGACTTATTTTCAGAACATACACTCACTGGCGGAGCTGAAAAAAGAATACCGCCGTCTGGCAATGCTTCACCACCCGGACAAGGGTGGTGACACTGCCCTCATGCAGCAGGTGAATACCGAATTCGGAAAGCTGTTCGAGGTCTGGAAAGACAAGCCTTGCGTTTCCACAACCCCGACAGGCTACGAACACGACTTTCAGGATGCCACCGCAAAGGAATACACCGAATACGTGTACAATGAATACCGCTGGAAAGGGCGCAACTACAACGGGCAGTCCGCGCCGGAAATCACGGAACTGGTCAGGGCATGGCTCAAGGAGACCTATCCGAGATACACCTTCTCGGTCCGCAGGGACGGATACAACTCAATCCTTATCCGGCTGATGAAAGCGGACTTCGAGGCTTTCACCAGAGAATCCGGCAAGGTACAGGGAGACATCAACCACTACAACATCCAGGCATCGGACAGTCTGACCGACCGGGCCAAGGAGGTGATGACAAACGTCAGGGATTTTGTGATGTCATACAATTTCGATGAAAGCGACCCCATGACTGACTATTTCCACACCAACTTCTACCTCACGCTCGGAATCGGCAGCTACAGACAGCCGTACCGGATGGAACTGCCGAAGATTACGGGAAAAGACACTCCTGAAGTGTTCAGGTATCCTGAAGGACCTGCACACAAGGCTATGCGACAGGCACTGGGCAAGACGCGTTTCGGCTTCATCGAGAACCGGAAGCATATCGGGGAAATGATACTCGGAGAAGACTTTTACGGCTCACAGGGAGAACATTATTTCTGGCCCAAGGAGTATTCAAGCGCGAAGACGGCACAGAAACGCATCGGAAAACTGGAGGCAGCCGGAATGCGCTGCAAACTGACAGGCTGCAACGGCGGATACATACGCCTGCTCGGATATACTCCGGAGACGGAAAGCAGTCTGGAACGGGAAAGGCAGGAATATACCACGGCATACCGGAAGTGGGTGTCAGAACACGGCATATCCCCAAATACGGGAACAGTACACCAGAACATTTCAAATCCAATCAGACAAATACATTTATGACAAACAGGGAAATCATCAGAGAACTGAAACGCCGCGGCTACAGCCGGGTAGACATTGATACGGACAGAATAACCGCAAAGACATTCTACACCTACCGTGGCGGGCTTCACATAAACGGTACGGGAAACCTGTCATTCCATATCGTACCTCCACAGGAAAGTCTCGGACTGGGACGGTTTGCAATATGCGCCACCCGGAACGGGGAAAGCTCACAGCTGGGGACAGACGATGCCCTGTTCTTTTTCGGACGGCTGCTTGCCTTCCTCAAAGGTGAGAGAAAAGAGAAAGAGATAATAGATGAAATTGTATTATAAGATAAAGGTTTCTGTTTTATAAATGAAACAGAAACCTTTATCTTACCACAAGAACTTTTTAACATTTTTCAAATCATGTGCCTTTATAAAAGAGGCTATGTGAATCAAATCATTTTCTTCATGATATGATATTATCCAAGGCTTATTTTTTCCAATTTGCTTAACAATCTCGCTCATGTAAGGCCAATCAATTTCATAAAACGAATGACCATAAACGATAACCCGTTCTATATTAGACAGACCTTTGAAAAAATCCTGATTTACATTTATAATATATTCACAATCCTTTACTAACTCATTCATCCATGCAATTATTTTACTCCACGTATCTTGAACAAAAGGATATTGCCCTTCATCATTATATACCTCATCCGTATCTCTTGGATTATCATGACCAATAATATAATTTTTCTCAGAAAGACGAGAACCATGGATGTGTAAAATGTTTGATTGTGAAATCCCATATATTTTTTCTAAAGTTTCTGTATAGTTGAATGTCAGAAATTTACTACATGATGGTAAATCACGGATTTTATCTCCTACAGTTATATCAATACTATCCACCCAATCGGTAAAAGCCTCAATAAATTCATCCAATACAGGTCTAAATATCCAATCAGGAGAATCTTCTATTGCAGCAATTGAACGTGTAGGATGATCATAATCAAACTCTTCATTCGGTTTGCAAAATTCAAGAATACTATCTTCATCATATTCGCCAAGAGCTTTTTCAATGTCCCCCCATACATCCCGTTTATTACTAAAAAAAATGTCCATAAGGTTGATTAACTGATGTCTTTTATTCAATATCAGCCATTGCTTAAAATTATAATAACTTGATTTGATACCACTGGCGAGATCAAACCCATTACCTATAACAAAAAGTGTATTCTGATCAACTCGTTCTAATTCAGGGAATAAACTATGCATATATAAAATACTTGTATCGTTTTTTTGCTAAAAATCAATTTTTAATAAACTCAATGATATAACATACATTATAGTTTTCTATTCAGTACCATCGCTAAGGGATAGATAAACTGGTTATAGACCTTGAGCTTCTTCAGATTCAGCACATACCCTGCATAGGGATTGGTACAATCCGAATAGAAAAACACGTCGGTAAAACCCGCATGTTCCTTTATGATTTCACCTTCCAGGGGAATCTCGTCCACATCAAACTCTTCCAGAGGCAGTTCCTCCAGGCGGGCATGTTCCCCATTGCCCAACACATTGAGGTTACGGTTGAACAGCACATATCCCCGCTTACTGTAATCCACACGCATACCATACGGACGCTCCACAAGGAAAGCATCCGCAGCTTTCTTTATATAATCTTCCATGATTTTTCAAATTAGGATTTGCAAAAATACACCATTCCTTTGTCAAAGACGAACAAATCAATGGGTTTCTCACCGATATGCCTGCAAGAAAATACAACGACACATAACCTGTATATTTTATTTTCCTCCCTGCAAAGGTAGTCCCGTGTCCAACGTACCCGGACAAGGTCAGGCCCCTATGGGGTTGGCTGAAAGAAAATCATCCTCGCCGATGGCTGCGGTATTTTCTTTCGCCAAACCTTGCGAGTACGGCCACGGGACAGTCAGGCAGGCGAAAAATAAAAAATACTGGCTCCCGGAGCCGGACGTGTTTAACAGATAAAATACAATGAATCATGAAAATCC
>ERZ773162.2079-NODE-2079-length-13660-cov-2.962955_pt1 | contig 13660 bp, 9 predicted proteins | sample MGYA00511113_ERZ773162 | MGnify/ENA primary metagenome ERZ773162 (study PRJEB29015, sample SAMEA2737807) | human gut metagenome | biome: human gut; feature: human-associated habitat; material: faeces | place: China | collected 2012 ... | reverse complement strand
CGAGGACGGATACAAGATGCGGGAGATTGCAAAGCAACATTATACCTGGGCTTTTATAGCTCAACAATATAAAGCATTACTTTCATCCCACAAATAACTAACATTTCATTCATAAATCACAATTTATTGTGATTTATATTGCTTTTATCATATCAAAAGTTTATTTTTGCAGAAAATCACACTGCATTGTGAATACGAAAGAAATAGGAATTATCATCAAAGAGCGCAGACAAAGCTTGAAAGTAAAGCAACTGGAGCTCTCGGAGTTAGCTGGTGTAGGAATTAATACACTGGTAGCCATCGAACGCGGGCAAGGAAATCCAAAGTTGAAGACTTTACTTTCCATACTCGATACTCTTGGCTTACAAGTGAATATCAAACTAAAGGATTAATGCTATGAGGCAATGTGAAGTATATGTGCATGGTAGCAAGGCTGGAATTCTCATGGAAGACAATAACAGGGAATATGTATTTGTCTATGACAAGTCTTATTTATCGGAGGAAAAGAATCCACCTGTCAGCTTAACTTTGCCATTGCGTGAAGAACCCTATCACTCGTCCTATCTTTTTCCGTTCTTCTTTAATATGTTGTCGGAAGGAGAGAATCGACAGATACAATCGCAATTATTGCACATTGATGCAGAAGATGATTTTGGCATCCTGCTCGCAACTGCACAATATGATACAATAGGAGCTGTAACCGTCAAACCTATAGAGTCATGATAGAAATTAAAGTTTGTCCGTCTACGTTGGCAGAAGGATTTGATTCTTATTCTCCAAGTGCACGAAATGTATTATTCGATGGCAAAATAGTATCCCCTTATCTGACAGAACCCAGCCCTTCGACAGATAGTGTGGAAGCAAAGGAAATATTCCAAAGTGTTGGTCGAATTTCATTATCGGGGGTACAGCCCAAATTTGCAGTAGTAATAGGAGAAAACTTACGTCTTCGTTATGCTCAAAAAGGTGAACAGGGAACATACATCCTTAAACCTCGTCCGAATGCCTATCATATTCTGAATAAAGATTATTGTGCTGCCAATGAGCATCTGACTATGCAGATAGCTTCACAAGTATATGGTATTGAAACAGCAGCCAATGGACTTTGTTTTTTTGGAAATGACGAACCAGCTTATATTACCCGACGTTTCGATATACATGCAACAGGAAAATACCAGCAAGAAGATTTTGCAGCATTAATGGGATATACTAAGGCTAATGGTGGTAGTGAATATAAATATTGTAATGCCAGCTATGAAGAATGTGCAGAAATTATTCGTCTCCATGTGAAAGCCGCTGCTATTGATATTCTTCATTTCTTCAAGTTAGTAATATTCAACTTTATTTCGTTAAATGACGATGCTCATCTGAAAAATTTTTCTTTGATAAACAAAAACGGTGAATACCGTTTGTCTCCAGCTTATGATTTAATAAATACTTCCCTGCATCTGGTACAGCCAAGAATTTTTGCACTTGACAAAGGTTTATTGAAAGAAGGGATGTCACTATCGGATACGCATCAAACAGGCAGAACTGATTTTGAGGAATTTGGCAAACGAATCGGACTTCCTGAAAAAGTTATAAAACGTGAGATTGACCGTTTCACAAAAGAAAACCCTTTAATAGATAAATTGATTAATCATTCGTTCCTTTCGGATAATTTGAAAAAGCAATATCGGATGTCCACTGACTATCGCCGAAAGATGTTAATATTTTAAGTATAATAGCTATTGAAAATAGCGGCAAAGTGCCGGAAACAATCACCCTACCTGGCGATTGTTTCCGGCACTGTCTTTATAGAAGAGCCATAAGAAAGAAAATATTCATCATTTTCCTAACGTCCAGTTAATAGCATTCCTGAACATCTTCGTGAAATCTTCCGTCTCATACAGCCTCTTGCTGTGCCCTATCTGGAAATAAACATTGCGCGCTTTTTTACTTTCGTTCACCCATACCACAGGATGATCGCCCATCTTGATATCCGAAGCAGGCGTATAGGTAGCCTCATCAACACTGGCTAACACACGCACATTCGGACGTGGACTCTTGTCATAAGTGTACCACTCATCATCAGGCACCACGAAAGAAGCCTGCACTCCCTTCATCACCGGGTGTTTCTTATCCTCCACAAGCACCGTACCATCAGCAAGCGGCGCTATATAATTCTGGAAACGTACACCACCCATAAAATCAGAAAACCATTGCCACAGTGGAAAACCGTCAAACTCACCCAACAAAGTGGCATGATGGAAACCGATCCAACCACCTTTACCTTCCTCTATATATTTAACGAAAGCATCTTCCGCTTCTTTCGGCCATGTATAAGGAGGATAATCCAACTGGATAATCAGATTGAACTGGGACAGATAAGTCTCCGTAATAGGTTTGGCATTGTTTATCTCGGTAATGCTGAAATTCATCTTTCTACTTTCATCAGTCAGCCACTTCAGACCCGCATCCGTAAATCCACCATGCTGACCACCTCTTTCCGTCAAGACCAGCACCTTAGTTCTATGCTTCTTACCAAGCAGATTCTCTGCCACCGTACGACGCAAATCTCCTTGCTCATTATCACCACTATAGTCCCAATACATACCACCCAATAAATCTCTATCCAAGATATATTGACACTTGATTGCCAGTGAACGGGCATTTTCAAAACCGAATACCAGCGTATCATTCTTATTAACCAGATAAGGAACCTGGGCAACCGTATCCCACTTTTCAGTATAATCACCACCGGTACTTCCTACTTTATTAAAATCCTGGAAACTGGGGTATCCATCTCCGCCACGACCATAAAAAGGCATCCCCATCACCAGCATGGAAGGTGGCACACCGGCTTTCAGATGCGCAGTAACAGCCTCATCCGACGTAATGCCTCCACTGTTTGCAGACCGATAAAGTGCCGAATGGTGTTTCGGTGCAGAGGCCATGTCATAAGCCATGATATTCACAAAGTTAATAAAAGGAAGAATAGCTTTGAAGTCGATATACTTCGCTGAAGCCACAGTGGCAAGTGTCAATTCCTTCTGATCACCTATCGCTGCCCTGATATCTTTCATCAGAAGTGTAAAGTTCTCCGTGTCATCGGGTGAAGCTGAAATGTTCGCCATTGAACTCGTGGGATATTCCCAATCGATATCGATGCCATCCAGATCAAATTCCTTCACTACCCGGTCGCAATCCTTAGCAAATGCCCGGCGATATTCATCATTGGCAGCCATTTCACTGAAACGTCCACTCCCCCATCCGCCGACAGACAGAAGTACTTTCAATTCGGGATTTTGCTTCTTCAGGTCCACAATTTGTTTCAAGCGTTCTTCATTGTCAATCCTGACGCCATCAAAACTTTCGTTTACATGACCGAAAGCATAATTAATATGCGTCATGTACTGGGGTTCCGGCACAATGTTACTCCAAGAAGTTACATACGCCACAATCACTTTGGAACTCAAGGGGTTCGCTGTGCTTTCCCCCGACTTGGTGGTGCTGCATGAAGCCAATATGGCTAAAGCAGCCGCCATCATCATTCTAATCTTTTTCATAAGTATTATAATTAATCAGCTGTTTGACGAATACGTGAACCTATCAATGCGTAATAGAGCATGAATATCTCGCCCAAAAGTACAATAAACCAAGACCATCTCCAACTTCCGAGCACATCAGCCAGTATTCCCTGCAACAAAGGCAGGATGGCACCACCCACTACACCTATCATAAATACCCCGGAAGCCACAGATGTATATTTGCCCAAATGGGCTACGGACAGGGTAAAGATGGCTCCCCACATAATAGAATGGAACAATCCGACTGCCGTCAGCAACCACGGATTATTCAGAAGGATAGCCAACAAAGCAAGTACTCCTGCCGAAACCGTAGTTACAACCAACTGCACACGAGGAGAAATCTTACTCAAAGAGCTTCCTACCAACCGCCCCACGAGCATCCCGCCCCAATACAGTGTAGCCATTAATGCCGGAGATGCATAATTCATTTCAATGGCATACAGATTGATATTGGCACCTATACAGACTTCCACGCCCACATAACAGAATATAGCACAGACTCCTAAAGTGAGATGCCGGAACGACCAGATACTCTTTCCCAGCTTCTCACCTTTCTCTATCCGAGTTCCCTGTATATCCGGCAAAGATAGTTTCATTAACAGGAAAACAATCAAAGAAATCACCACTATCAGCACCAGGAACGGAATCATTAACTGATCTATCCGGATATCTTCCATTGCCAAGCCACCGAAAACAACACCCGTAACAAAATAAGGTGCCAAAGTGGTTCCTACAGAATTGGCTGAGCCACCAATGGCAAGACGTTGAATGGCTTGCGTACCTTTCACATGGCAAGCCGTGAGATAAGGATTGATAACCACCTGCAAGATGGTAGCAGAAGCTCCCACCACAAAAGACCCCAAAAGGAAAATAAAGAAACCACCGGGAATAACATTTCCTCCAGCATGCCAGTTGGCTTCCGGAAAGAAAACCGTAAAATAAGAGGAAGCGAAAAATAATCCCAAACCAACCACCATTACCAACAGTCCGCGCATCAGCGTACCTTTATAGCCATATTTACTAATCCAGGACGACCCTACCCGACCACAGACCGGATAAGCCAGGAACCAGGAGAAGGTAATCAATGTGGCGAATGTGTTTTTCAGGCCACCCACTTCGGCAAGGAATGTTTCTTTCAGCGGTCCCTGGAACTGAGTATTGGCAGTAGTGAGGAAACCTACAATGAAGAACAGGAATACCATTGTGATAAATGGTCCCATATAGTTCACTTGTTTTTCTTGTTGTGTCATAGTATCATGTATTAAATAAAAGAAATTCGCAATTTGGGTGAAGCTGAAGTACCGATGCAGGAACTTCCGGTGTAACGGGTCCCTCCAGCATTTTCCTGACGATATCCGCCTTGTTCGCACCTTTGGCAACCAATACGATTTTACGGGCCTGCATGATGTTCCGGATTCCCAAAGTAGCACCACCCAGTTCTTTCTCCGGCGGTGTATTCGTTTCCCGTCGGATACGTTCTTCCAGTTCAGTATTCATTTGAGTCACCCATGTTTCTCCTCCTAAGGGAGAACCAGGTTGGTTAAAACCCAGATGGCCATTCTCACCCAATCCCAAAATCAATAAGTCAATGCCTCCACGACTCTCTATTTCTTGCTGGAAAAGCTTACAGGCTTTGTCAAAATCATCAGAGACTGTAGGTAGCATCAGGAAGTTGTCTTCTTGGATGCCCAGCGTATCGATCAGTTCTGTCTTCAGCATTGTGTAACATGCACCTGCATACTCACGGGGTACATTAGTCACCTCGTCCAGTCCGAAGAATGTAACAGAAGAAACATCAAAAGGATATCGGGAATAGATTTCTCCAACCAGGCGATGCAGGTTGCCGGTAGTACGCCCTGTAGAAAGTCCGATAACACTTTCCGGCTTATTCAGAATTTCACCAATAATGCGCCATGCAGCGATACAATCAAACTCTTTTTCACTCTTTGCTATAGTTATTTTCATGAGTCTACTTTCTTATCACTAATCATTAATCACTATTTACATATTCATCGCCACTGCGCCCGCACCCAACAAACCTATAAAACCCGGGTTAAGTTTAGTGATAACCACGCCATTGGTTACAAAGCGCATCGTAGTAGGATGAAGTTTCTCCAGTATTTTCTCATGAATATATCCGTCGGACACAATGCCGCCACCCAATACCACCGTATCAGGATCAGTAACCCGTACCAGATTCATGATAAGATTTGCCAAAGCTTCCGAAGCATTTTCAACCAGAGCCACACACAAAGGATCTCCTTTCTGGCTTAGCGCAAAGACTTCGCTGATTAGTACTCGTTCTCCCTTTTCTGCCGGGATATGCAGATTGGTTTCATACCGGTTGCGAAGAAAACGGGCGCAATTATCAAAACCGATACCGGCAGCAATGGCCTCCACACAATCCATTCTTCCACAACCACACTTAATGCCAAGATTCACTCCCACACGCACGTGCCCTACCTCACCCGCATTGAAGTGACTGCCACGTATCTGCCTGCCATTGATAACCGTACCGACGGCAATACCTGTACCTACATTAATATAAATAAAGTTCTTGGATATTTGTCCGAATCCCCAGACACGTTCAGCGCGAGTGGCACTTTTCACATCATTATCTATATGGCAGGGGATACCATAAATATCCGACAATTCCTTTGCCAGCGCTATCGGTTGCGTCCGACTCGGATCAATCTGTAACCAAATGCCCTGATTAGGATCTACACGCCCTATCAGCCCGACTCCCATACCGACAGGTTTCTGGTCACACCAACCCACCGTACGGATATAATCATCGAGTGACGACTTTATGATTTCCGAAGCTGCTTGCTGGTTAAAATATCCGGAGTCATATTTCTTATACCTTAAAATATTACCATGGCTGTCCACCTCACCAATCAGTAGCTTGGTTCCACCCAAATCAAGACCTAAATAAGTTTCCATTCTTTATTGCGTTTTTAATATTGTTTACTGTCCACAATATTACGCACTATCAGGAAAACGGGAGTTGATTATCTAACAAAAAAGGTTTGATACCTGTCCGTGGTGGTTAAAAAGCTATCTTTAATACTTTAAATCTTGCTGGGACTCGTACCAAACTGCTTTTTAAAGCAAGTACTGAAGTATTTTGAATCAGAAAATCCAACCATGGAAGATACTTCACCAATCGAAAATCTTCGGGAAGCCAGAAGTTCTTTCGCCTTATTCAGACGGACAATACGGATAAAATCATTAGGTCCCTGCCCGGTCAAGGTCTTGATCTTATTATAAACGGAAGTACGGCTCATGCCCAGCATACGGCAAAAGTCGTTGATAGAGAATTCTGAATTAGAAAGTTCTTCATCAATCACTTCCATCACTTTATCCATAAACTCTTTGTCCAGCTGGCTGGTATAGTCCGTATCTTCCGGTGGAGTATCCATGGACAGCACCGTATCGCGAAGATGCTGCCTGTTCTGGAGGATATTCCGTATCCGGACTTTCAGGACAGAGAGGTCGAAAGGTTTAATTATATAATCATTCGCCCCGGCTTCGAGTCCGAATATGATATTCTCCCTTTCACTCAGAGCCGTCAATAGTATCACAGGAATATGGCTCGTATCGACAGAAGACTTCAGTATACGGCACAATTCATCACCTTCTAACACGGGCATGACAATATCCGAAATAATGATATCCGGATTGATCTCCCTTGCCATCTCCAAAGCCTTCCCGCCATCGGGCACTCCGATTACTTTATATTCTGATGACAAACTGTTCATCAGATACTCCCTCATATCTTTATCATCCTCAGCCAGAAGCAACACATTCTTACCGGCATCTTCCTGCTCCGAGAAGGTATCAACAGCGGGTATTTCCTGCGTATTTTCTTTTCGCTCAACAACTATCCCCGACTTTATCTTCAACGGGAATGTAACGGTAAATATCGTCCCTTTACCTTCCGTACTGCTAAACGAAATATCACCGTGATGCTGCTTCACAATCCTCCGTGTAATCATCAGCCCGATACCTGAACCTGTTTCCTGAAAGTTCATGGCATTCTGTGCCCGATAATACTCATGAAAGATATTTCTTTGTTCTTCTTTTGGAATGCCGATACCTGTATCTTTTACTTCAATCGACCATTTCTTCTTCGTTGTTCTTACTGTAATATAGATAATCCCTTTCTCCGTATATTTCAAGGCATTCGAAAGGAGATTGTCCACAATATGATCCATCTTATCCCGGTCCATCCACACCTGCGGCATGTCCGCCTCTGTCTTCAACTGAATTTCCACTCCCTTTTGCAGGACGGCCATGTGGAACTCCGCTATCTTTTCTTCCAGATAAGCTTTGATATCGTAAGGAGAGACTTTCAGACATTCGGCATGCAGTTCCGTTTTCTGTAAGTCCAACAACTGAGTAACCATACTCAACAGTTTCTCGGCATTCTTCACAGCTACCGCCACTGTCTTCTTACTTTCTTCCGGAAGTTCCCGCTGTGCTTCAAGTTCGCTCAGAGGTGCCTTTATCAAGCTGATCGGGGTGCGTATATCATGCGCTATGCTGATAAAGGAACGTATCTTCTCCTTTACCCGGTCTTCATTGGCTTTATGCCTCCGATACTGCACAAAGATATAAACAAAGACAGAAAGCAATATAAAATAAAACAGCAATGCCCACCATGAAACCCAGTAAGGACTACTGATTACCACCTTCAGACTGCGCTCCCCTATCTGTTGCCCGGTATATTTATCGAATGCCCGTAACCGGAATGTGTATGTACCGGAAGAAAGGTCCATATAGTTCACGCTCCGCACCGAATTGGAATGTTCCCATTCTTCATTATGCCCCTCCAACATATACTCATACCTGATTCTGTGCGGAGCCGTAAAATTGATGGCAGAGAAAGAAATGGAGAATGAATTCTGGTTATAGTTCAAGCCGATCTTCTGCGTGTCGTTGATATTAGTCTTTAAAAGGGAACCTTTCATACCCGCCTTCACCGATTCATAAAGCAATTTAAAATCTGTCAGTATCAGTTCGATAGGGCCATGCTGTCCGAAGTTCAGCGAAGGAGAAAAGGTTATCACTCCCTCCGCCGTACCAAAAGCAAGGCATCCGTCGTCCAGTTTGAAGGCTGAATTAGGGTTATAATATCCCCAGGTGATATCCAGAAAATCGTTTGCGCTGATCAGAATATCGTTTGATAAGTCCAGGCAATAGAGTTCTTTTTCCGTACTGAACCAAATACGGCCATCGTTATCTTCCAACAGGCTATTAATGGAATTGGAAGCAAGACCGTCATCCGTAGTATAGGCACGCGCCTCTCCTCTATCAGGGTTGAAACGTACCAATCCTTCTCCGTCGGTGGCAAGCCATATATCTCCGGATGAAGATTGCAATAAGCATCGGATAGGATAGTGCAGGGAAATATCTCCGAACTTCTGATGCCACTGTGCTTTTCCCGTAGCTTTATCGAAAACAGCCAGACCACTACATCCTGCTATCAGTAATGAACCGTCTCTACCGGACTTCAAGTCTCCTACACAATCAATCGGATAATAGGTATAAGTATTCGTCAGCATATTGTAGCGTGTAAATTCGCCTTCAATACCACCTATCCAAAGATAATCACCTTCCGCATGGATAGCATAAATGTAATCGGTGGCCACACCCTTGTCCGAACCGGTTTTCCGTTTTTCCATCTTTTGCACCTTGCCTGTTCCCTTATGGATAGCATAAAGACCGATACCATATCCACCGACCCAGATGTTTCCTCTTGAATCTTCAGCAAGAGCCAATACAACTTTAGAACCATGCTCCGTACCATCCAGAAAGTGCTTCCATTGACGTTGTTTGTGCCGGTAAAGGCTGACTCCATTGTTTGTGCCATACCAGCAATCTCCCTCGGAATCCTGAAATATGACATTGATATGATCCGATTTCAGGGAATTAGCATTATTCTGTTCATGCTTCATTCTCCTTACATCAGGAATATTGGGGTCTAAATAGCTGATGCCATTGGTGGAAGTACTCACCCAAATGCCGCCAAATTCATCTACACAAATATCAGAAACAGTATTGCCATTCAGACTTCTTTCATCATCTTCATTGGTGATATAATGCTTCAGAAGCCGTTCCGTAGTCCTGTCTATCTGGAAAACACCGGCACCGTCAGCTCCTATCAGCAAGGTATTATCAGGAGCCTGTGCAAAAGTGCGAATGGGAACATGGGGGATGAACTCTTTGAAAGACCGCACCTTCCTTGTCGATTTATCCACGACAAAAGCCCCGTCGGAAAAGGTACCTACAAATAATTTATCTCCGAAGGCACACAATGATTCGACATGCATTTCTGCAGGAAGAGGTATCGCTTCCTCTGAAGAAAAACCAGTTTTATTCGCTCGCTTCAACCGATAGATACCTTTATTGGTTCCGGCACAGAATTCAGTATCATCTATCTGCACAATGCAATTGACGCATTGTCCTTTCAACCCGGCAAGCAATAAGCCGGACTTTTCTTCCCAACAGTAAACACCCGTTGACATACACAGCCAAAGGCGGTTATCCACATCAAAAAGGATATTATTCAAGACCGGAAAAGAAAGATATCCGGATGCATCGACACGCAGTTGAAAAGCATCCGTCCGATTATCGTACGCGTATATCTTTCCGTTCTTCAAGGCAATCCAGATATTCCCCGAATAATCACAGGTCATGGTAGTGGAAGACAGGATATGATCTTTGGACTCCACCGTTTCGTCCAGCTGATAGTGTTTTATTTCATTGCCGTCATACCGGTCTACCCCCATATGGGTATAGGCCCATATAAAACCGGCAGAATCTTTACTGACCTGAAATACCTGCCGGCTACTCAACCCTTCTTTTATACTCAGGGGACGAAACGAACCGGCAAATAAAGTGAAGCATTGAAGGAGAAATATAAGTAAGGTGAAAATGTATTTTATCATAATATCGTTATTATCTGTCCGCATTACACATTTATAGGTTTCGCGGATGCAATATTAGACACAAATATAAAAAAAGTGGTTTAAAAACTATCCAAATAGGTTTGATTTCTATTACTTTTGTCCATCAAACCAATAAACCGTGATAGGCCATGCTCAGCAAGCTTAAATTAAACCAGCTCTATTTCAAAGACACGCAGTTCGCTAACCTGATGACGCGACGCATCTTCAACGTCCTTCTGATAGCCAATCCTTATGACGCTTTCATGCTGGAAGACGACGGACGCATTGACGAAAAAATCTTTAATGAATATACTTCACTTTCTCTGCGCTATCCACCCCGCTTTACCCAGGTATCGACTTGCGAGGAAGCCTTGGCACAACTCTCTACCGTACCGTTCGATCTCATCATCTGTATGCCGGGAACGGGAGATAACGACAGTTTCGATGTGGCGCGACACATCAAGAGCCTTTACGAACATATTCCCATGGTGATACTGACCCCTTTCAGCCACGGTATCACCAAACGCATCGCCAACGAAGACCTGAGTCCTTTCGAATATATCTTCTGCTGGCTGGGAAACACGGACCTACTGGTGTCTATCATCAAACTGATAGAGGACAAGATGAACCTGGAACACGACGTAAATGAAGTAGGTGTGCAGGTGATTCTGGTTGTGGAGGACGGTATCCGTTTTTATTCATCCATATTGCCCAACCTCTATAAGTTCGTATTGAAACAGAGCCAGGAGTTCAGCACCGAAGCATTGAACGCCCACCAGCGCACGTTGCGTATGCGTGGACGTCCGAAGATTGTACTGGCCCGTACGTATGAAGAAGCTATAGGCATTTACGAGAAATACAAAAATAATATATTAGGAGTCATTACCGATGTCCGCTTTCCACGTGTGGAACGTGGTGAAAAGGACGGACTTGCCGGTATCAAGCTTTGCGCTGCCATCCGTAAGGAAGATCCCTTCGTACCGCTCATCATTCAGTCGTCCGAATCGGAGAATGCGCTTTATGCTTCAAAATATGGTGCCGCCTTTATCGATAAGAATTCCAAGAGTTATCCGCAGGATCTGAGGAAGAAGATCATGCAGCGTTTCGGTTTCGGCGATTTCGTGATCTTGAATCCGCATACGAAAGAGGAGATCATGCGTATCAAGGATTTGAAAGACCTTCAAAAGAAAGTCTTCCAGATTCCCGACGACTCGCTGGTTTACCATCTCTCCCGGAATCATTTCTCCCGTTTCTTTTATTCCCGTGCCATGTTTCCACCCGCCGAGGTTTTGAAGCATGTGGACGTGAGTGACTATAAGGATATGGATGAGGCCCGGAAATTGATTTTCGACTTGATCGTGCAATATCGCCGGATGAAGAACACGGGTGTCGTGGCGGTTTATCAGAAGGATCGTTTTGATGAGTATAGTAATTTTGCCCGTATCGGCGACGGTTCACTGGGCGGCAAAGGCCGTGGCCTGGCATTCATTGACAACATGGTGAAACATCATCCGGAATTCGACGAATTTGAAAATGCCCGCGTTGCCATACCCAAAACGGTAGTACTGTGTACGGATGTGTTCGATGAATTCATGGAGACTAACAACCTGTATCAGATAGCCTTGTCCGATGCCGACGACGATGTGATTCTCCGCTACTTTCTGAAAGCCAAACTGCCCGACCGTCTGGTTGAGGACTTTTTCACTTTCTTCGATGTGGTAAAATCACCTATTGCCATCCGCTCTTCCTCACTATTGGAAGACTCGCATTACCAACCTTTCGCCGGTATATACAATACTTATATGATTCCTTATCTGGACGATAAGTATGAAATGCTCCGTATGCTCAGTGATGCAATCAAAGGAGTCTATGCTTCTGTATATTTCCGCGATTCAAAGGCTTATATGCAAGCCACAAGCAATGTTATCGACCAGGAGAAAATGGCTGTAATCCTGCAAGAAGTGGTCGGCAACCAGTATGGCGACCGTTATTACCCGTCCATGTCGGGCGTGGCGCGTTCGCTCAACTATTATCCTATCGGAGACGAAAAAGCTGAAGAGGGTATTGTCAACCTGGCACTCGGGCTGGGCAAATACATCGTAGACGGCGGTATGACTCTCCGGTTCTCTCCCTATCACCCCAACCAAGTTCTGCAAACCAGCGAAATGGAGATTGCGCTCAAAGAAACCCAAACACGTTTTTATGCACTCGACCTGCGTAACGCCGGACATGACTTCTCCATTGACGATGGTTTCAACCTATTGAAATTACACGTAAAAGAGGCCGAGAAAGACGGTTCTCTCAAATATATAGCTTCCACCTACGACCCTTACGACCAGATAATCCGTGACGGTTTATATCCGGGCGGGCGCAAGGTTATCACCTTCGCCAATATCTTGCAACATGATGTATTTCCTCTGCCCCGCATTTTGCAATTGGCATTGAAATACGGACAGCAGGAAATGCGCCGTCCTGTAGAAATTGAATTTGCAGCTACCATGAACCGTGAAAAGGACAAGACCGGGACGTTCTACCTGTTGCAAATACGCCCGATTGTCGACAGCAAGGAAATGCTTGACGAGGACCTCACAGCCATTCCCGATGAAAAACTGCTGCTCCGTTCCAATAATTCGTTAGGACATGGCATAATGAATGAATTACAGGATGTAATTTATGTAAAGACCGACAACTACAGCGCTTCCCACAATCAGGAAATAGCCTGGGAGATAGAAAAATTGAACCAGCAATTTTTGGACGAGGGCAAGAACTATGTACTGATAGGACCGGGACGTTGGGGCAGCAGTGATACCTGGCTCGGTATTCCCGTTAAATGGCCCCACATCAGTGCAGCGCGTATCATTGTAGAAGCAGGACTGACGAACTATCGTGTCGATCCTAGCCAGGGAACACACTTTTTCCAGAACCTGACTTCATTCGGAGTAGGCTATTTCGCAATCAATGCTTTCATGAATGACGGTGTGTATAATCAAGACTTTCTGAATGCACAACCTGCTGTATATGAGTCCAAATACCTGCGTCACGTGCACTTTGAACATCCTATAACCGCCAAAATGGACGGAAAGAAGAAACAGGGAGTAGTATTGCTACCCTCACGATAAGATTTTATGTCTAAAACAA
>ERZ773162.2075-NODE-2075-length-13677-cov-2.765747_pt1 | contig 13677 bp, 9 predicted proteins | sample MGYA00511113_ERZ773162 | MGnify/ENA primary metagenome ERZ773162 (study PRJEB29015, sample SAMEA2737807) | human gut metagenome | biome: human gut; feature: human-associated habitat; material: faeces | place: China | collected 2012 ... | reverse complement strand
CATGGTCATATGTCAGCTTCTCTCCAATGTAAAAAGCCGCACACTGATCCAGGAGACTTAAGGAATCTCGCATAGAACCATCTGCCATCCGCGCCAGATACCGCACTGCTTTGTCTTCCACGTCCCAGCCTTCCTTATTGATCAACTCCCGGAGCCGTCCGGCAATCGTATCTATGGAAATCCGCTTAAAATCATACCGCTGGCAACGGCTTAAAATCGTAATCGGTATCTTATGCGCTTCTGTTGTCGCTAAAATAAAAATAACATACTCCGGCGGTTCTTCCAGCGTTTTCAAAAGTGCATTGAAAGCGCCGATCGAAAGCATATGCACCTCGTCGATAATGTAAACTTTGTAGCGTCCTTCAGTTGGTCTGTAAGCAACTTCCTCACGGATCTCACGGATATTATCCACACCGTTGTTCGATGCCGCATCAATCTCAATTACATTCATGGAATTGCCGGCACTGATTGCCTTGCACATACTACATTCTCCGCATGGACTTCCGTCTACCGGATGTTCGCAGTTTACTGCTTTTGCAAATATTTTGGCAACCGTTGTTTTACCGGTTCCTCTTGTCCCACAAAACAGATATGCATGACCGATACGGTCTGCTTTTATTTGATTTTTTAAAGTCTTAACAATCGCATCCTGACCTTTAACATCTTCAAATTCATCCGGCCGGAATTTACGATACAATGCCATATAAGACATTTATTTACACTCCCTGTTTATCTGTCATTTATCTATTCATCACCAAAACTGATACCGGCAAGTTTTGCTTCATGCACGATCTCAGATTCTGGATCCACGTATTTTAATTTACCAGCCACCTCTGCCAGTGGGATACGGACAATCTTGTTATTTTTAACTCCGAGCATATTGCCGAAATCGCTGTCCAGAATTGCTTCTGCTGCCGCCGCACCGAGTCTTGTTGCAAGCACACGGTCATAAGCGCACGGAGAACCTCCTCGCTGTGTATGTCCTGGCACTGTAATACGGACTTCCTGATCCGTCTTCTTCTGCACTTTCTCTGCCAGTTCATACGCAACAGACGGATACTTTTCTTTTGCTTTTTTTGCTTTCAGGTCCTTCTTGGAAAGTTTCGCATCTTCTTTGGAAATCGCACCTTCTGCAACCGCAATGATTGTGAAATGTTTTCCGGCTTTTCCTCTCTTATTGATTGCTTCTGCGATCACATCAATATCATAAGGGATCTCCGGAAGCAGAATAATATCCGCTCCTCCTGCAATACCCGCATGAAGTGTCACCCAGCCGACCTTGTGTCCCATAACTTCCACGATAAATACACGGCTGTGGGATGTTGCAGTCGTATGGATCCGGTCGATCGTATCCGTCGCAATGTCTACCGCACTCTGGAAACCAAATGTCATATCCGTTCCCCAGAGATCATTGTCGATCGTCTTTGGGAGTGTGACTACATTCAGCCCTTCTTCTCTCAGCATATTTGCAGACTTATGTGTGCCATTGCCACCTAAGATCACAAGACAGTCCAAGTTCAGCTTATGATACGTGTGTTTCATAGCCTCCACCTTGTCCAGCCCATTCTCATCCGGAACACGCATTAATTTGAATGGCTGGCGGGATGTTCCCAGGATCGTTCCACCCATTGTCAAGATTCCGGAAAAGTCCTTTGCTGTCAGCATCTTAAAATTTGAATAGATCAAACCTTTATATCCATCTTGAAATCCATAAATCTCTACATCATCACGTTTCTCGCAGAGCGTCTTTACAACGCCGCGCATTGCTGCATTTAACGCCTGACAATCTCCGCCACTGGTAAGCATACCTAATCTAAACATATTCATCATCCTTTCACAATTACACTTTTGTAAAGTATATATTTGCAAAATATATGTGGTATCGACCATTAAATCATTAATTTAATAATTTATATTCTATGTTTAACAAACACCCTAAAGGACTGATAGCAGCCGCTTTAGCCAATCTAGGTGAGCGTTTTGGCTTTTATACTATGATGGCTATCCTTGTGCTTTTCTTGCAAGCCAAGTTTGGAATGAATGGAAAAGAAGCAGGATTTATTTACTCAACTTTTTATTTTTCTATTTACATTTTGGCGTTGGTCGGAGGTATTATTGCCGATAAAACGAGGAACTACAAAGGAACTATTTTCACAGGAATTGTGTTAATGGCAGTTGGTTATTTATTATTGGCTATTCCATCTAAGACTCCGGTAGATAACAAGATGCTCTATCTGGTTATTACTTGTGCTAGTTTGTTTGTTATTGCATTTGGAAACGGATTATTTAAAGGAAATTTGCAGGCATTGGTAGGACAGATGTACGATAATCCTCAATATGCCAACATGCGTGACTCCGGTTTCTCCTTGTTTTATATGTTCATTAATATCGGTGGCTTTTTTGCTCCTTTCATTGCTATTGGCGTAAGAAACTGGTGGTTGAAAGTGAATAACTTTGATTACGATGCAACGTTACCTGAACTTTGTCATCAATATATAAATCACATTGATTCAGGAGCTGAGATGCCGGCTCAGGCTATGGAAAATTTGACAACTCTTTCTAATAGTGTGATTCTGGATGGACAAGCTGTAACAGATCTTCATGCTTTTGCAAACAGTTACCTGGATGTTTTCAATCGTGGTTTCCAATATGCATTTATGGCTGCTATTGTTGCGATGTTGATTTCTTTGGTGATCTATATTATTAATAAGAATCGTTTCCCAGACCCAGCACAGAAAGCTGTAGCAGCTAAGGGTAATAATCAAACTGTTAGCAAAGAGGAAATAACAATGAGTGCAACTGAAATCAAACAGCGCATTTATGCTTTGTTTGCAGTGTTTGGAGTTGTAATCTTCTTCTGGCTGTCTTTCCATCAGAATGGTTATTCGCTGACTTATTTTGCAAGAGACTATGTTGATTTGAGTGTTATTAATATTGATTTGGGCTTTACACAAATAAAAGGTGCTGAGATATTCCAGAGTGTTAATCCGTTCTTTGTAGTCTTCCTGACGCCATTTATTATGTGGTTATTCGGCTCATTGAAGAAAAAAGGCAAAGAACCTTCTACTCCTATGAAGATTGCTATTGGTATGGGTATCGCTGCATTAGCTTATGTGTTCCTGACAGTATTTTCATTCACTTTGCCGACTAAAGAAGTATTAGGTACAATGTCTGCTGCTGAAGTAAGTGCCATTCGTGTCACTCCTTGGGTTATGGTAGGTTTGTATTTTATCTTGACGGTTGCCGAATTGTTTATTTCTCCACTGGGATTATCATTCGTGTCTAAGGTAGCTCCACCGCATTTGCAAGGCTTAATGCAGGGTTGTTGGTTGGCTGCAACAGCTGTCGGTAATTCATTGCTGTTTATTGGTGGTATTCTGTATACTACTGTTCCAATGTGGGCTTGCTGGCTGGTGTTCGTAGGTGCTACGGGTGCATCCATGATTGTTATGCTCTCTATGGTGAAATGGCTGGAACGTGTGGCAAAATAGTGATAGAATAATATAAAAAGTTAAAGGCTGCGCAAGGTTCTCTTTTGAACTGCGCAGCCTTTAATTTTTTATTTTCAATTTTTAATTGATCTCCAGCCCCATTATAAAGTCATTCATATAATATCCGTTTCCTATCGGAAAATCCCCTTCCCTCAATTTCTTCATTCCCATACGTTCATAGAAATTCAGCGCTTTATTGTTACGGTTCACATTCAACTCCATCAGGCATGGACTAGGATGCACTTCCTTGATATATTTGACGGCTTCATGGAATAAGAAGCTACCGCAATGTAATCCTTGAAAGGAGGGGAGTACATATATTTTCTGTAAGTGAAATAGATCTTCACCTTGTTGTTGCACAGATACATAACCACACACTTCTTTGTCCTTGTATCCAATGAAATAGACATGTCCTTCTTCTTCCATTTGCTTGCGGATGTTCTCTATGGAGTACATCCATTCCATCATGTAATCGTTTTGCTCCGGTGAAAGGATTTCCTTATAGGTTTCCGGAAATATCTGCCATGCAAGTTTATGAATCAGCTCACAATCGGCTGTAGTTGCTTTTCTGATAGTTAACATAGTTCGTTGTATTTACAGTTTGGTCGCAAAGATACATTTTTCTCTTATATGTTATTCTCTCCCTTGGTGCTTTATTAATAAGGTGTGAATAGATAATAGTGTTAATTAAATAAAACACAAGGTACTTTGTATTGCATAGTACTAAGATAATACATATATTTGTGTCATACAAAGAAAAGCTCTATTTCAATCAGTTGCTATCTTTGCTGTAAAATAGAAAATTGTCGAATCGTAAACCAATAAGAGATGGACGTAAATAATGTAAAGTCGCAAATGCGTAAGGGCATGTTAGAGTATTGCATCATGCTACTGCTTCACAAAGAACCGGCCTACGCTTCGGATATCATCCAGAAACTTAAAGAAGCCAAGCTGATCGTAGTGGAAGGAACGCTTTACCCGCTGCTCACTCGTCTGAAGAATGACGATCTATTAAGTTACGAATGGATAGAGTCCACACAAGGACCACCACGTAAATATTACAAGCTCACCCCAAAAGGGGAAGTTTTTCTTGGAGAGTTGGAGGTCTCCTGGCGTGAGTTGAATGAAACAGTGAATCATATATCCAACTATTAGATTCAGGATATTAAAAACCTCGTATCAGTATAAATTTTAAAAACGAATAGCAATGAAAAAGACATTAACAGTAAATTTGGGCGGAACTGTTTTCCACATTGATGAAGACGCCTATCGCCTTTTGGATAACTATCTATGCAATCTGAAACTGCACTTTAGAAGACAAGCTGGTGCTGACGAGATTGTAAATGACATCGAACTCCGCATCTCTGAACTTTTTTTAGAGAAGCTGACTGCTGGCTCTCAGGTGATCACTATAACTGATGTAGAAGAAGTAATCAATCGTATGGGGAAACCTGAAGAGATGGAAACAGGTACGGAAGAGAATACTGCCTCCGGTGCCGGAAATACGAAAGGTACCTCCGGTGAAGGTTATGGTTCCGGCTCTTGGAATAGTGATAATAATTCTTCTTACACTTCGAACCGTCGCCGTTTGTATCGCAATCCGGACGATAAAATGCTGGGTGGCGTGATAGGGGGACTTAGTGTTTATTTAGGCTGGGATTCTACCTGGTTCCGTTTAGTTCTTGTTTTTTGCGCAATTTTTGGTTTCAAGTTCTTGATCCCTATCTATATCATTTGCTGGATAGTGATTCCCGAAGCTCGTACGGCGGCTGAGAAGTTGAACATGCGTGGTGAAGCTGTTACGGTAGAGAACATTGGAAAGACTGTGACTGATGGTTTTGAGAGAGTTACAAATAATGTAAACGACTATATGAAGTCTGATAAACCTCGTACTTCTATGCAAAGGACCGGTGATACGTTGTTAATGATTGTCGGTTGGTTCCTGAAGATTTGTCTGATTATTGTGGCTATCATTTGCAGTCCGGTACTGTTTGTTTTCGGTATTGTATTTGTGGCTTTGCTCTTTGCCGCTATTGCAGTTGCTATTGGTGGTGGTGCAGCGTTGATGTCTTGGTTCCCGGCTATTGATTTTGTATTACCTACATCTCCTTTGTCAGCCATCGTACTATATATTGCAGGTATCCTCGTAGTGGGTATTCCTCTGGTTAGCCTTGTTTTCGCAATCTTCCGTCCGGTGTTCAATTGGCAACCTATGGTTTCCGGGTTGAAGTGGACATTGCTTATTCTGTGGATTGTTAGTGCTACTATCTTCTTTATCTGCTATACCATGCAAGGATTTACATTCCCGGAATTGCTGATGCGAGGGTAACAGATTGTTATTTTAGTTTTTCTGGGGGCTTGGAGATATTCTTTAAAATATCTCCAAGCTATTTTAATTAACCATAAATATAAATACTATGAATCGGACGCGTTTTTATTATCTTGACTTATTACGGGTTTTCCTTACTATGTTGGTGTTCTATCATCATTCTGCGGTTGCTTTCGGAGCTTCCGGTGGATGGTATTATATATCGAAGGAAACAACTACCGGCCTAACTCAAGGATTGCTCTCAGCATCTATGGGCATTGACCAATCCTATTTTATGAGTCTTTTCTTTTTTATCTCTGCCTATCTGATGCCCTTTTCTTTTGATCGTAAAGGAATGAAATCTTTTATATACGATCGTCTCAACCGTTTAGGGATTCCTCTTTTGATTTATAGTTTTCTAGTCAATCCTCTATTAATATATTGGATATATGGTGTATGGGGTAGACCGGGTTTTGGACCGATGTGGTTTGTATTTACACTGTTGATTTTTGAATTTAGTTATGCTGTTTATCGCCATTTCTGTACAAAGAGGTTGGCACTGAATTGGAAATATCCTGCAATAATGGGTATTCTTCTATTTATGCTAATGACGGGTGCCGCAGCATTCCTCATTCGGCTTTATGTTCCTGTAGGAAGTGAAGTTTTAGGATTACAGCTGGGGTTCTTTCCTTTATATATAGGTATGTATTTGTTGGGAATTGTGGCGCATCGTAATCATTGGTTGGATAAAATCTGTGTGAAGAATGCACTTCCCTGGTTTCTTATAGCAATTCTTTGTGGCATTCCTTCTTTATTGATTGTAATGAGTAGTTTTTCAGAACAGATGGATTTATTCTCGGGTGGATGGAATTTGCAGGCTTTATTTTATGCCCTTTGGGAACCAGTTATGTGTGTGGGTATTTGCTATTTTCTGTTAGCATACGGGAAGGCTCATTGGAACAAACCGATGCCTTTGGTCCAGAAATTGTCCACTGATAGTTACGCGGCTTATTTTATTCATCCTGTTGTTGTGGTAGGTTGCATATTTGTTATGGAACTTTTGCCGGTCTCTCCATTGATGCGATTGGCATTGGTTTGTGTGGTGGGCATTCCGTGTTGTTTTATTGCGGCAAGAGGAGTGAGGTTAGTGCTGGGAACGGTTGGCGTGAAGATGTAACAAAAAAAAGGGAGTTCGAAAAATTCGGAACTCCCTTTGTGTATAATCATCTCTGATTTATTTCTTCATCCTTAGTACTCTGATTCCTGTCCAGTTATCATTATTCTGTAGCATTTGTCCTAAAGCCACTTTGGAAACTACCACTTTCTTCTCTTTAGAAGAAGCATGCAGCAGACTCAGTTTGCCGTTTACATAGAAAGCAATACCCATATGAGCTACATCCAATCCCGGAGTATTCGTTGTAATAGCAATGATATCACCATTCTTTATCCAAGGCAGACCATTAAACGGTAGCTTATCTTTGGGAACATAATGGAATTCCTGACCATTCAATGACTTCTCGATCTCTTTCATTTTTGCTACATTCTCCGGAGATTTACTCAGCTGCTTGTACAGTTCCGGATGAGAAGACATGTAAGAAAGAGAAACTTTCTGCGTGTATGGGCTGTAAGCTGTTGTTACGTCTTCCAGGAAACCGTTACGGATACCATTGTTTACCCAGTCTGCAATGTAGTGCAGGCGTGAAGGATAACCGTTGATTTTTCCATCACGGTAGCGGATCTTTTGCAGATTGGTAGCAAAATCGCCTTCAGCTACCTGTCCGTCTTCGGTAGGAGAGAGGGCCATAGCAAGAGTATATTCTACAAAGGTGGTGCAATCTACTTCATCACAATTGATGATAAGTTCTTCTTCGCCATCAGTAACTTCCAACGTATGTGCTACGTAAGGAATATCCAGAAAATTTATTCCATTGTTCAGCATGGCATTGTCTTTTTCATCTGTCTGAGCACTGACAGTAGCTACACAAAGCGCACTGAACAGGAGGGTAATCATTGTTTTCATTGTTCTTTCGTTTATTAATATAAATAAAAAAGGATGTCGCAAAAGTACGACATCCTTTTCATAAATCCTTAATTTGGACAGATTAAATTTAATATTGATAGATTAAATTTTTGTAATCCGCCTTTTTGTCAAATGGTACGATGGAGAAGCCGTATTCAATGGCATTTTCTACACCGGGCCGAATCAGATACGGTTCGTGTGCTATAGCTCCCCAACTATTATCACCACCTACACCCATCATACGATAGTCGATAAACATATCTACCTGTTTTACAGGTTGTGGGTCGGTGAGGTGACGGTGATTCGTTTCGTTGGTACGTGGAGCACCATTGTCGATGGTTTCGCCGCTATCCAGACTTCCAAGCAGATAGTTGGAAGCATTCAGTTCAAACGTACGGTCGGCAATGAAGAGTAAACCGGCTTTTTGTTTAGTGGTGAGTGCACACCAGTAAATATCCGTACGATGCTCATTTTCTTGCGGACGGATGTACGGTTCGTACAAGTCCTTTATCGGAGTAGTATATTCTCCGATAAACTGGGAAGTGCGACGGTCACGATAGTTCTCTTCCGGACCACGGCCGTAGTAAGTAAGGTCGTTTAATATTTCCGATAATTGCATGCGCAAACCTACACGGGGTATCATCGGAGTTTCCGTACCTTCGGCTACAAAGCGATTATCCACTTTGATAATACCATTGGCAAATACCTTATAGGTAATTTCCCACTGCGCATCTACCTGCGGAAAACGATAGGTAACTTTTACAATGGACTTGTCACCATCTTTAGAAACATTGAACGATTCTGCCTTAGGTGTCTGGTAACTGGCCTCGCGCCATGCTTTCAGACGAGTGGGAAGTTTTGCTCCGTAATCATTATCGGTAGGTGCACGCCAGAAGAAAGGTTGCGGACCTTGACCGTTATGGATATACTCTTGTTTCTTATAGATATAAGAGGTCAGCAAGCCGCTTTGTTTATCAAATGTAGCCTTGAAATCATCACCGCTGAAAACAACCTGTGAAAAGACTTCATCTACTTTAGCGGGATCCATGCGTACCACTTCTTTCTTAAAGAACGGATGAACATAAGTTTGTTCACGTGCGATTACCGTACCAACCGGTAAGAAAGGTTCTGCATTACGTATGGTTGCATAGAACTCGATGCGTACATCTCCCGTAGTATTCTTTTCTTTAGGAATACCTTGCAGGAATGCACTGGTAGCCGTCTTACCCGGAGCAGCATTGATATTGTCCATCTGACCTTTATAAATCTCTTTTCCATGATCGCGAACGACATAGTGGAAATCATATTTATTTAGATCAGTAAATGAGAAGTCATTGCGTATCTGCACCGTGCAGGTTTGGGGATCGAACTTAATGAATTTAATGTTCTGATAAACCTTACCCATTTCAATCGTCTGGGGCTTTATACTGCGGTCGGGATAAACTACACCATTGATGCAGAAGTTGCCATCGGAAGGAGTTCCGGTATCGCCGTAGTCACCACCATAATTCCAGTATTTGCGTCCGTCGCTGGTTTTGGCGGCAAAGCCTTGATCTACCCAGTCCCAGATGCAACCACCCTGCAATATCGGATATTTCTCAATCACATCCCAATAATCCTGGAAGTTTCCAAGACTGTTACCCATAGCATGAGCATATTCACACAGGATAAGCGGACGAGTCATTTCCTTATTCTGGGCATACTTTTCAATAGATTGGGGAGAAGAGTACATCGGACAATAAATATCCGTATTCCATTCTAATCCGGCACGTTCGTACTGAATAGGACGGCTATCGAGCATCTTCAGAGTATTATAAGTAACGTAGAAGTTTAGTCCGTTTCCGGCTTCGTTACCCAGTGACCAGATGATTACAGACGGATGATTCTTATCGCGTTCGTACATGTTCATGGTACGGTCGAGGTGAGCATTCATGAATAACGGATTGTTACCCAAAGTACCACCTACATTGAGGTTATAACCCATACCGTGGCTTTCAATATTTGCTTCATCAATTACGTACATGCCATATTGGTCGCAAAGTTCGTAGAAGCGTTCCTGTTGCGGGTAGTGGCAAGTGCGTACGGTGTTCACATTATACTTTTTCCAGAGTTCGAAATCCTTAATCATAAGATCTTCCGGAACGTAATGGCCCGTGTATTCATTATGCTCGTGTACATTCACACCTTTTATAAGGATAGGCACGCCATTCACAAGCAGTTGCTTATCCTTAATCTCTATCGTACGAAAACCTACCTTGCAACTGGTAGCTTCTATTACTTCGCCATTGGTGCGCTTCAGGCTGATGACGAGTGTATAAAGATTAGGCGTTTCAGCTGTCCAATGCTTTACACCACGGAGGGTTTTCTTCGTGAATTCTACTTCATTCTGATCACCTTCCACACGGGTAGAGGATTGGGTCACTTGCTGATCCTGATCATCGAGTAAACGATAGGAAACTACATAAGGAGACTTTATATCACTTTCGTTCGTAAGCTTCACTTTCAGTTGCAGGATACCATCCTTGTAATAAGGATCCAGCGGAGTCTCTACCTTGAAGTCTGCAATATGGATTTTTGGCGTGGCATAGAGATAGATATCACGCTCTATACCGCTGATGCGCCAGAAGTCCTGACATTCCAGATAATTGGCATCCGAGAAACGGTGTACCTGAATGGCAATCATATTCTTGCCTTTTTTTACCATGGCGGTAACGTTGAAGCGGGCAGGAGTTTTGGCATCCTTGCTCATACCTACAAACTTGCCATTCATATAATAGAAAGCAGCACCGCGCACACCGTCTGCACTAAGGAAGATTTCTTTTCCATCCCAGTCATTACCTACAACGAAATCACGGCGATACGTACCTGTCGGATTCCAGTCCTTGGGTACATAAGGCGGATTAGGCTTGTCCCAATAAGGTTCGTAACCCTTAGAACAGAACTCGTAAGGCTGGTTGACGTAGATCGGAGTACCGAAGCCCTGCAATTCCCAGTTACCCGGCACATTGATGTCCGGCCAACGGTTCACTTCAGTACGCACGTTCATGAAGTCAGTGGGACGGTCGGCAAAGTTTTCCACATAGTTGAACTTCCATTTCCCGTTGAGGGATAGGCGGCTGGCTCCGTTCGTCCGGTCGTTGACGATAGCATCTTCTTCGGTGGCATAAGAAGTGAATGTACTCCGGGGAGCCTCCTTGTTGATACTGGTCAACTTCGGATTGGTCAACTGGTCGTAACGGTCTTCCTGTGCCTGAAGGGCGAGGGGGAGTAATACGAGACAGGTGATAAAAGTCAATTTTTTCATGAGTTGATATATTAATTATTTTTTCTCGAATTTCACTCCGTCACGCAACCACTTCTCCAGTTCTTCTGTCCACTGGCGTTTGTAAGTGAAGTTATCGCGGAAGCCCCAGCCATGTCCGCCAATGGGGTAGATGTGCATGGATACGGGAACTTTCTGTTGGTTGAGAGCAAGGAAGTAGCCGATACTATTCATGGGCGGCACAGCGCCATCATCAGCAGAAAGTACGATGAAAGCTTGTGGAGAGCGGGGAGATACACGACGTTCCAGAGAATACGCATCTTCCAGTTCCTTGGTCGGGTTATCACCAAGAAGGTTCTTGCGCGAACCTCCATGAGTAATACCCGGTACCATCGAGATTACCGGATAAAGTAATATCTGAAAGTCCGGACGTGTTTCCGAATTATAATGAGTGGCGATTGTAGAAGCTAAATGTCCCCCTGCAGAAGCGCCCATTATTCCTACCTTATGCGGATTGACATTCCATTCCTTGGCATGCTGCCGTACTATACGAATTGCTTGTTCGGCATCTGATATGGGGACTTCGCAATGTCCGTTCGGCATCCGGTATTTTAACACAATATAGGTGATACCTTGTCCGCAAAACCAGGGAGCCATATCATACCCTTCTCCATCCATACCAAGTCGACGATAACCGCCTCCGGGGCACATGATAATGGCCATTCCATTTGGCTTTTCCGGATGGTAGACCGTCATAGTGGGGTATGTGATATTTGTGACAAAATGAGGGCGTACTTCCTGCTCTTCTCCGGTTAATCCACTGGAGTTGGGAGCACCGTCGGGCCACAAAGGTAGCTCGACGGGCTGCTGCGCAAATGATATGGCAGTTACAAGCGATACTATAATGGATAATAGTCTCCTCATAATTATTTATTTAACTTTCATTGAAGCCTTTATAAAGTAAAGAATCAATAAGGCATACGCTCCTAATGCCAACACTTCTGACCAAGTATTGTTCAACCATGCCTCATTAACCAGATTGATTCCACCAAAGCGCATCGCGGCACTGATTACTCCCATCAATGCACCTCCGGCAATGAAACCGGATGCCAGTAAGGTTCCTTTTTCACCTCTTTCCGTATTCAGAGATGCATCTTTGCTACGTGTTGTAACAAACCAATTCACTGCTCCACCCACTACCAGCGGCACATTCAGTTCCAATGGAATAAACATACCCAATGCGAAAGCTAATGCAGGAATTTTACAAAGAGTCAGAATAATTGCTAAGACAGCCCCAATGCCATATAACAACCAGGGTGCACCTACACCACTCATCAGTGGTTCGATCACGGCTGCCATCGCATTTGCTTGCGGAGCAGCCAGTGCGCCACTTGTAAATCCGTATGTCTTATTCAGGATAATCATTACACCGCCTACTGTTGCAGCCGATACGATTGTTCCCAAGAACTTCCATGTTTCCTGTTTGGCAGGCGTACTTCCGAGCCAGTAACCAATTTTCAAGTCGGTGATAAAACCTCCTGCCATCGACAGCGCGGTACATACTACGCCACCCATTATCAATGCGGCAACCATGCCCGAAGGACCTTTCAGTCCGACAGCTACCATCACTACGGAAGCTAAAATCAGCGTCATCAATGTCATTCCCGAAACCGGATTAGTACCAACAATCGCAATGGCATTAGCTGCTACTGTGGTGAACAGGAAAGAGATGCCGGCAACCAATACAATGGCTACCAATGTATGCAACAGATTCCCTTGCATGACATCAAGATAGAAGAATAATACGATTAAGATCAGTGTAATGATGGAACCGATGGCGATAATCTTCATAGAAAGATCCCGTTGTGTGCGGATAATGCTCTTCTCTACATTCCCTTTACCGCCCATCTCTTTGGCTGCCAGTCCGACAGCGCTCTTGATGATGCTCCAGGAACGGATAATACCGATCACACCTGCCATAGCGATACCGCCGATACCGATGCTCTTGGCATAATATTTGAATATCTCTTCCGGACTCATCATTCCTACGGTAGATGTAACTTCCGGGTTCCAGGCATTCAATACACTGTCGCCCCAGATAGCGGACATTCCCGGAATGATAATCCACCATACAGCCAATGAACCGGCACAAATGATGGAAGCATATTTCAGTCCGACGATATATCCCAAACCAAGTACAGCGGCACCGGTGTTTACCTTGAATACCAATTTCGCCTTTTCTGCCAGCATTTCTCCGGCACTGCAAACACGGGTAGTAAAATTCTCGTTCCACCATCCGAATGTCGCTACGATGAAGTCATATAATCCGCCGATCATACCTGCCATCAATAACGGTTTGGCCTGACTGCCGCCTTTTTCGCCGGAGATCAACACCTGTGTAGTGGCTGTTGCTTCCGGGAAAGGATATTTTCCATGCATGTCGCTGACGAAGTATTTACGGAAAGGAATCAGGAATAGAATACCCAATACGCCACCCAATAAAGAGCTGATGAATACCTGCATGAAAGTAACCGTCATCTCGGGATATTTAGCTTGGAGAATATAAAGAGCGGGGAGGGTGAAGATCGCTCCGGCA
>ERZ773162.2053-NODE-2053-length-13841-cov-3.354200_pt1 | contig 13841 bp, 12 predicted proteins | sample MGYA00511113_ERZ773162 | MGnify/ENA primary metagenome ERZ773162 (study PRJEB29015, sample SAMEA2737807) | human gut metagenome | biome: human gut; feature: human-associated habitat; material: faeces | place: China | collected 2012 ... | reverse complement strand
TGGGAAGGGTGTTTATTTTATGCCATAAGTGCTTCCAGTTCCTTGCGGATCTCCTGGATAAATGCAGCAGAGTTGAGTACTTTCACATCCGTCAGTTCTGTGATCAGCGCCAGATCCTTGGTCATGCGACCGGACTCTATGGTCTTCACAGATGCCTTTTCCAGGCAATCTGCAAACTGCATCAGTTCCGGGATCTGATCCAGCTCTCCGCGCTTTCTTAACGCTCCACTCCAAGCAAAGATGGTTGCCATAGGATTGGTGGAAGTCTCTTTTCCTGCCAGATGCTGGTAATAATGTCTCTGAACAGTTCCATGAGCAGCCTCATATTCATAGTATCCATGAGGGGATACCAGTACGGACGTCATCATGGCAAGAGATCCGAAAGCAGTTGCCACTAGGTCACTCATCACATCACCATCGTAGTTCTTGCAGGCCCAGATAAATCCGCCTTCAGATTTGACCACTCTGGCCACCGCATCATCAATCAGTGTGTAGAAATAGGTAATACCTACCGCATCAAACTGCTCTTTATATTCTTTTTCAAAAATCTCCTGGAAAATATCCTTAAAATGATGGTCGTATTTCTTAGAGATGGTATCCTTGGTTGCAAACCATACATCCTGCTTTGTTGCCAGTGCATAAGTAAAGCAGCTTCTTGCAAAGCTCTCGATGGAAGCGTCCAGGTTATGCATTCCCTGTACCACGCCAGGTCCTTTGAACTCGTGAACTGTCACAGCTTTTTTGGAGCCATCTTCCGCAGTGTAGACCAGTTCTACCTTGCCAGGTCCTGGAATCTGCATCTCAGAAGCCTTATACACATCACCATAGGCATGACGTGCCAGCGTGATCGGTTTTTTCCACGTTTTTACATAAGGCTCAATGCCTTTTACAATGATTGGTGCCCGGAATACGGTTCCATCAAGGATCGCACGGATGGTTCCGTTGGGACTCTTCCACATTTCTTTCAGATGATACTCTTCCACACGGGCTGCATTGGGCGTGATGGTTGCGCATTTCACTGCTACTCCATATTTTTTTGTTGCTTCTGCAGCATCAATAGTGATCTGATCATTGGTCTCATCTCTCTTTTCCAATCCAAGATCATAATACTCCGTCTTCAGATCAACAAACGGAAGAAGCAGTTCCTCTTTGATCATCTTCCACAGGATACGGGTCATCTCATCTCCGTCCATCTCTACCAGCGGTGTCATCATTCTAATCTTTTCCATGGTAACCTCTCCTCAGCATTATAAAATTTTATCCAGTCCATAAGCACGGATACTCTCGATCGTATGCTTTACATGCTCTTTTGCCAGTGCCTCCGCCCTGTCTGCATCCTGATCACGGATAGCTTCAAAGATCGCCCTGTGCTCCTCTGTGGATGTCACAGAACGACTGCTGGTGGAAATAGTAGCTTTTCTTACCATTTTCACATAATCATGAAAATCCGACAGCACATGATTCAGGATCCGGCTTCCTCCTGCTTCATAGAGCTGCTCATGGAATAAGCTGTCAAGCTCATAGAGCTTATCATAATTCTTCTTCTCTGTATGGTATTCAGTCAGGCACAGCGTTTCTTCCAGATTATCAAGCTGCTCTCTGGTAATATGCTCAGTCGCCCATCTGGCACATAAGCCTTCCAGCATGGAACGGATCACGTAAATATCCTGCACATCCTTGGCCGTGATCATATTCACATATGCTCCCCGGTTGGGAATGATAGATACCAATCCTTCCAACTCCAGCTGACGAAGTGCTTCTCTTACCGGTGTCCGGCTCACTCCCAGCTCTGCTCCAATGGCAGTCTCTTTTAATTCTGTATTCTGCTCATATCTGCCGCTCAAAATATCCTCGCGGATACTTTCAAATACTTTTCCTCTTAAAGAATACTTATCGCGACTCTCCTTGTGTCCTTGTTTGTCCTGCATGACGTTTGTTAATACTCCTCCTCAGTCTGTATCATTGTATACAATTTCAATTCGTATACATTTTACCATGTTGAGGGAAGATGTCAAGCTCTGAAAACAAGAATCCCGGTAATGCAAGTGTCAGGAAACAGTACGTGTGATAAGAGCTCGTATTCCTAGACAGAACGAAATGCGTCATACAGATCCAGGCTTCCATAGCCCCAGGTTTTATTGGGATAATCAAAGATATTCAGACGATTTGCACCGCGGATCAGATACCGCTGTATTGTGATACTGTCCATGGCAGGAACATTTCCTCGAACGATCCCCCATTCCAGCAAAAGTGCACAGGCTCCGGCTCCCAAAGCTGCGGCCGCACTGCTTCCAGTCAGGGTCGTTACTCTTCCCCGCAGGTCCACTGCTGCCACCTCCACCGCAGGAGCTGCCAGGTCTGGTTTGATCCGGCCATTTCTCGTATATCCACGACCCGAATCATACCATATACTGCCATTTCTGGCATCATATCCGGAAAAAGTCAATACTCCTTCCGCATTTCCCGGTTCCGTGACTGTCGTGTCCGGATCCGGCCGTAAAAAATAAGTCTCATCGCTGATGAACCCTGTGACTGGAAGCCACATATGAAATGTGTTCTCCAGATTTCCTTCCGCATAGACACGGATCATCCAGATTCCCGGTGTAGGATTTTGGAACGCCAGCAAAAGGCGTTGGTCTCCTGAGACGATTTCCGATAATTCATATTGAATATCCAGGATCGTACTTTCAAATACAAAATCATAGCGCTGACGATCCAGTTTTCTGGCAACAAACCGGGGAATTTTCTCCCCACTGGGTGCGATCACTTCCACCGAAAACAGATCTGGTGCATTTCCCCAGAGATTAACCTGAAAACCTTTTTCTCCTGCTCCTACCCGCAGCTCTACTTCCGTATAATCCTGATCCCTCGGAACTATTCCAAAATAATGATGCCCTTTGTTCCCTTCATTTCCGGCAGCCACTGCCACTGCTCTGCCCACCTTCCGGCACACATAGTTCAGATAAAGGCTAAGTGCATTTTCTCCCGTATGACCACCTGTATTGCTTCCCAGTGCCATGCAGATCACCAGCGGTTTTCCTTCTCTTTGTGCCAGTTGGTCAAGATAACGGACCGCCAGCATGATGTCGGCTTCCTCATAAGCAATGCTGTCAAGCGGAATACGCTGCATCTGTCGGATAAATGGCTTTGCCTGTTTCAGCTTTACCACTGCCAGTTCTGCCTCCGGTGCAGCTCCCAGATAGTTTTCTTCCAGAAGTTCTGAGGATGCCGCTATTGAAGCCACTTTGGTTCCATGTCCGTTTTCATCTTTTCCAGGAAGCATTTCCTGTTCTTCCGCCAGCAGCTTATCAATGTCTTCTGATGTATAGACACTTCCATATTGAAATCCTTCGGGACTGCGTCCACTTTGATCTGTCTGATCCCACAGCTCCAATACTCGGGTTTTCCCATCTGCTTTGCGGAATGTCATCTGTTTCAGTTCTATCCCCGAATCCAGGAATCCAAGGATCACTCCCTGTCCTCTCAGTTTCAATGTAGGCTGATTCTGCACCTGCAGAATCTTTGTCGTTTCAAGACTCTCTGTATTGAGCTGTGTATAGCACCAAGGCAGTGCATAATCCCCGATTGGAAGTGATGTTCTGTTGCCAAACACCTCTTTCCTGCTTATATAATATACAGAAAAGCTAGGACTTATATATTGCGCACAAACACCATACGGCAATGGATCCATCTCAGCCGGCGGATTTACATCCGCTTTCCAGATATAATCCATATATTCATCGGACAGGATCGCATTCTGACAGATCATGTTATCATTCCTCTCGTCAACATCTCTCTATCAGAATATTACGATCACTGTCTTTTGGTGTGGAAATCCACTATTTGCTTACTTCCACTGAGAGAACTTCCCCTTCAAACGGATCAACCTCAGATATTTCTCCCGTATAAGTTACCGTTACTTTATCACCGATCTTTGCATCATCCAGTCCTGCTGGTTTTTCACCATCAAATGTGAATGCATAAGAAGCTCCCTGGGCATCTGTGACCACAAACATAAAATCCTTCACTTCATCCAGCGTACCACTCATCGTGGATGCATCTGCTGTCTGACTCTCCTGTGTGGTCTGGGATGCTGTATCTCCCTTTGCTCCACAGCCTGTCATCATAGCTGCTGCCATTGCCATCGTTACCACCATCATTACCACTTTTTTCTTCATAAAAAGAACCTCCTGAAATTATGTTATTTTTTATATTTCTGCTATATTAGACCCTCTATTATACAAAAAAGTTTCAAAATCTTTTTATTTTTTTATTTTTCCATTTTTGATGCCTGATCGATCCGCTTCAGTTCTTCTTCCGTGAAGCCTGCACTCTCCAGCACCTTCAGATTATCCAGGATCTGAGATGGTTTGGAAGCACCAATGAGCACACTTGTAACTACGTGGTCCTTGAGCACCCACTTCAGTGCCATCTGTGCCAGACTTTCTCCACGTTCTTTTGCAATTTCATTGAGCATGCAGATACTCTCCAGCTTTTCTTCGGTCAGCTGAGACGCCTTAAGAAATCTTCCATCCGTAGCGATCCTGCTGTCTGCAGGGATACCGTTCAGATATCGGTCTGTCAGAGTTCCCTGTGCCAGCGGGCTGAATGCGATGATACCCTTGTCAGCCTCATGTGCTGCCTGATACATTATGTTCCTTCTCTTTTAATCCTTGAACTGACTGTTATATAATTTTGCATAAAATCCTTTTTTTGCCAGCAGACTTTCATGATTTCCCTGCTCAATGATATGGCCATCCTTCATAACCAGTATCACATCCGCCTCACGGATCGTGGATAATCGATGTGCCACAATAAAGCTGGTATGGCCTTCCATCAGTCTGGCAAATGCATTCTGGATCTTCATCTCTGTACGGGTATCGATGGAAGAGGTTGCCTCATCGAGAATCAGCATGGGTGGGCGGCACAGCATCAGTCTGGTAATACATAAGAGCTGTTTCTGTCCCTGAGAGAGTCCGCCGCCGTCCTCTCCGATCACCGTATCATAGCCCTTTGGCAGACGCTTGATAAAGCTGTGTGCATGGCTGTTCTTTGCCGCTTCGATCATCTCTTCTTCCGTGGCATCCGGCTTTCCGATCAGAATATTTTCCCGAACGGTTCCTGAACGGAGCCAGGTATCCTGTAAGACCATACCATAGGAAGAACGAAGGCTCTTTCTGGTCACCTGACGGATATCGTCACCTTCTACGCTGATGGAACCAGCATCCACATCATAGAACCTCATGAGCAGATTGATGACTGTAGTCTTGCCGCAGCCTGTAGGACCTACGATTGCCACACGTTCTCCCGGCTTCACAGCCAGATTAAGATCCTCGATCAGCTTCTGATCCGGGCGATAGGAAAATGCCACATGTTCAAGATCCACGCGGCCTTCCACATCCGTCAGTGCCGTGGCATCTGCCGGTTCCGGCACCTGCGGCTCTTCTTCAATCAATTCAAAAACTCTTCCTGCGCAGGCAATGGCGTTCTGAAGCTCCGTCACTACGCCTGAGATCTCATTGAACGGCTTGGTATACTGATTTGCATAGTTTAAAAATGCAGTTAGCTGTCCAACGGTCATTCTGCCGCTGATAGCAGCCAGAGCACCGGTAACTCCCACTCCTGTGTACACCAGACTGTTGACAAAGCGGGTGGACGGGTTGGTGATGGAGGAAAAGAAAATGGCACGCAGAGAATATTTTCTCAGACGCTCATTGATCTCTCCGAACTGCTCCATGGCGTCTTTCTCATGACCAAAAGCCTGCACCACCTTCTGATTACCGATCATCTCATCGATCAGTGCCGTCTGTTCCCCTCTCGCCTCCGACTGCAGACGGAACATGGTAAATGTTTTCTTTGCAATAAAGGAGGCCACGATCATAGACACCGGCGTGATCAAAAGCACAACCAGCGTGATCCCTACATTGACACTCAGCATGAATCCGATGGTTCCCACAATCGTGAGCACACCCGTAAATAGCTGGGTAAATCCCATCAGAAGTCCATCTGCAAACTGATCTACATCCGCAATGATCCGGCTCACTACTTCTCCTGACGGATGTCCGTCCAGATATTTCAGCGGCAGGATCTCCAGCTTTGCAAATGCTTCATTTCGGATATCACGCACGATCTGATAGGTCATCTTGTTATTGCAGATATTCATGCCCCACTGTGCCACTGCAGTCACACCGATCACCATGGCCATTCTTTTGAGCACTGCAAAGACTCCTTTAAAATCCACCTGTCCTTTTCCGATCAAACAGTCAACGGCATCTCCGGTCAGCAAAGGAATATACAAAGTGGACGCCACCGTAATTGCAGCAAGTCCAAAGGAAAGAGCCAGAAAGAACCAGTACCGTTTCAGGTAGCGCAGTACTTTTTTCAATGTCTCACTCTGCTCCGAACGAATCTTCTTACGCATCGGCTCTCTCCTCCTTTCTGTCGAACTGTGAATAATGAATTTCCTGATAAACCGGACAGTTTTCCAGAAGTTCCTGGTGAGTTCCGATTCCGGCCACCATTCCATCGTCAAGCACAATGATCTGATCTGCATGACGGATGGAAGAGGTCCTCTGAGATACGATAAAGACTATCGGACTTCCTTTCATCTCCCGCAGTGCTTTTCTGAGTGCTGCATCGGTTGCAAAATCCAGTGCAGATGCACTGTCATCCAGGATCAGGATAGCTGGATGGCCCACCAGTGCTCTTGCAATGGTCAGTCGCTGTCTCTGTCCGCCGGACAGGTTCTTGCCGCCCTGATCGATCTTTGCCTGCAGTCCGTCTGCTCGCTCTCTTACAAACTCTGCTGCCTGTGCTGTCTCCAGAGCCTCCCACAGTTCTTCTTCCGTGGCGTCCTTCTTGCCCCAGCGCAGATTGTCTTCAATAGTTCCTTTGAAAAGCACCGCTTTCTGTGGCACAATGCCAACCATTTTCCGAAGCGTCTCCAGATCAACATCTTTTACATTTTTCCCATTGATCTTCACGGCTCCAGCTGTCGCATCATAAAAACGCGGGATCAGATTCACAAGACTGGATTTTCCGGAACCTGTGCCTCCAATGATACCGATCGTCTGTCCTGCTTTCGCTGAAAAATCAATATCTGTCAGGGATTCTGTACCAGCCTGTGCATAAGTCAGACCCACATGGTCAAAGACAACCTCGTCTGCCCTGGCAAGATTGATGTCTGATCCATTTTTCATACTGGACGGAATCTCCAGCACACTCTGAATACGATTTCCGCAGGCAACGGATTTGGTAATGTTGATGATCAGATTTGCCAGCTTCACCAGCTCCACCAGGATCTGATTCATATAGTTGACCAGTGCCACCACTGCTCCCGTGGTAATAATCCCCTGATCCACGCGGATGGCTCCTGTGTACAGAAGCACTACAACTGCTCCATTTACAATGATATATGTCAGCGGATTCATAAGACCGGAAATCTTTCCCACGAACTTCTGCACATCGGTCAGCCGCTCATTTTTCTCACGAAAATGTGCCTGCTCCTGTTCTTCCAGACAAAATGCACGGATCACACGGACACCGGTAAGATTTTCACGGGTCAGCCCAAGCACCTTGTCAAGGGCTCCCTGCACCCGTCGATACAGCGGCATGGTCCAGATCATAATGCCAAATACGACCACCGAAAGCATCGGGATCGCTACAACAAAGATCATTGCCGCCTTCACATCCACCGTAAATGCCATAATCATCGCACCAAACACAATGAACGGAGAGCGCAGAAACAGACGCAGCACCAGATTCACGCCGGATTGCACCTGGTTGATATCACTGGTCATTCTAGTAATCAGCGTAGACGTACCCAGATTGTCCATCTCTGTGTAAGACAGACTCTGAATATGTGCAAACAACTCCCTTCTGAGCACAGTAGAGAATCCGGTAGCTGCTTTCGCTGCAAAATACTGGGCGGTAATGGAGCAGGCAAGACCGATCACTCCCAAGGCGATGAGCACCAGACACATACGGATCACATAACCTCTGTCATGTCCGCCGATTCCCACATCGATCACTGCCGCCATTACCAACGGCACAAACAGTTCAAACAGTGCCTCCAGCATCTTGAATAAAGGCGCCAGTACGGTCTCTTTCTCATAACCTTTCAGATAAACCAGTAACTTTTTCATGTAACACTCTCCTAAAATTCCTCGTAATTCCGATACAGCCGCATAGATAAGAATCCATCCGTATCCAGTGCATGGCTGTATTTTTCAATTTCCTCTGCTGCCAGCTTTACTCCTTTGTTCAGCCGATGCTCCAAAAACAGATCACTTTCCTGGCATGCTTCATTGAGCTGTCCATCCATGATCAGGCCTCCGATCTCCTTATCCTGTCCTGTCAGCCGGCTGAAAATACGGAAAATCTTTAATTTTCTTCTGCTTCTGCATACAAACAGCTTCAATGTGCGTCGGAACAGCCGGATACACCAGTCGATCTGCCGCGGCGTCACATGATCAAACATCTTTGAGATCTCCCTGCGGGTATGAGCCCGGCTGATCAGATGATGGATCGGTACATAATAAAGCGGATCTCGCCCATCCTCCTCCATCAGATACCGGTCAAACTCCGTCTCGATCTCCAGATGTCCCAGATCATGCTCTTCCATATATTCCGAAATGTATGGATGACACTCGCTGTCCAGAATATAGTGACACAAAAATCCATATAAATACGCCCGCAATACCGAATCTTGATCTTCCTTGTACCGCTTTCTTCCCAATTCAAAAAATTCTGCTGCAATCTTCTTATGGAGCTTTACTCCCTGCTGATTGATCCGATTCTTACATAATGGGAAATAATAAAATAAAAGATCCGGTCCGTGAAGGCCTAAGAGAAACGCGTCTTCTCCTTTTCTTATGATCTCCTTCTCCGTTCCGGAAAGTTCCTGAAATACTTTTTTTCCAAATACATAATGTGCATATGCTGCAGGCATGTCCATTACCTCCTGTCTTTCGTTAGGAATTGCCATATGAAGTATAACACAATTTTGGAACACTGCATATGATGAAGTGTAAATAGTTTTTTGGAGGTTATCTTCATGAGTGATTTAAGTTCGAGAGGCGGCTGTGGCTGCAGCACTGGCTGCGGATGCAGTAATTCCTGTGGATGCAGTGGATTTGGCGGTAGTTCCTGCAGCTGGATCTGGATCATCCTTCTTCTGTGCTGCTGTTGTGGAAACGGCAACGGATTCCTGGGAAACAACGGCTGTGGATGTGACAATGGCTGCGGATGTGGTGGATCTGACAACTCCTGCCTGTGGATCATTCTCCTGCTGTGCTGCTGCGGCGGATTTGGTTCCAACCACTGTGGTTGCGGATGCAATAACTCCTGTGGCTGTGGCAATTCCTGCGGATGCTAAGTCTGAATCTGGTGTCAGCAGTCAGGGACCTCTTCTGTGCCCGGGCTGTCAGATCTTCTGACAGCCCTTCTGCTGCCTGAAAACCCCGGCCCCGGAAACGCATGTTTTCCGTCTGCCGTTCATATATTTTAGAAAGAAGCAGGGGGCTTAACTGTCATGACACCATTTGACGAAGCGATTCTTCCAGGAGAGCTTAAGATGTTCAAAGCCTTCCTGCCCTTTCTTCCTGCCAATCTCCAGAAAATGTGTGCCATTTACATCAAGTGGATGGAACTGAAAGCAACCATCGACTACTACGATCAACATCCACCCGTACAGGAGCCCGCCGACATGAGTCACGTATTCCGACATCTGAAAGGGATCCTTCCACCGGAAGAACAGGCTTCCATGGAGCAGCTGGCAGATATGATGGAAAATATGGATCTGTACCGGAGCATGTTCGAGAGCTTTTCTGCCCCCACATCTTCGGATCAGAAACGAGGTGACAATGAATGAATATTCCGAATTGGTTTTATGATGAACGGGTGCAGCAGATTGCCCCGGAAAAATTAAATCTTCTTCTCCATCTGGCTGCACAGCTGGAAGGGAAGACAAGTCAAAAAGAGATCATGCCCGTGCTTATAGGAGCGATTGCTTCTGCCAGCCGGCAGAATCTGATGTTTTCAAAGGATGAATTTGAATTGATCTTCAAGATCATGAAAGAAGGAAAATCTGTGGAAGAACAGCAGAAAATGGATGAAACACTGCAAAAGGCCCGGCAGGTGTTTTCCGGAAAGCGTTAGGCTTTTCGGAAATTCTGCCGGGTTTTTTATTCTTTGGTATGAGTATTGATAAACTTGAGCTTTGTCTTAGAATACAGGATCTTCTGGCTGTGATACAGTCCAAAATATCCAGATTCCAGATAGCTGATGGCCACAGTCAGCAGAACAAACGGCATGGACTCAAATCCAAACAACTCAAAACTCAAAAACATGGATGAGATCGGACAATTTGTGACACCACAGAAAACTGCTGCCATTCCGCAGGCTGCTGCCAGCGCCGGAGACAGACCGGTGATCTGTCCGAACAGACATCCAAAGGTTGCTCCAACAAACAACGTCGGTACGATCTCGCCACCGCGGAATCCGCATCCCAATGTCACTGCAGTAAATATGATTTTCAATAAAAATGCAGATGCAGCTACCTTTCCATCCATGACTGCACGTTCCACCACATCCATACCGGCTCCCAGATAATCTGTGGTGCCGAGCACCTTTGCCATCAGAATCACCAGAAGAGCACCTGACACAATGCGGATCCATTCATTCGGAATCATCTCCTTGTACCAGTGCTCCGTCTTATGTAGCACTTTACAGAAAAAGATACTGACTGCCGCACATAAAACTGCAAGAATAATCACTAACGCCGCATTGATCAGTGTAAATTCCGGTACCGTACCCAGGATAAAGGTCTCCCCGCCGGAACCAACCAGGATTGCAACCTGATGTGCTGTCAGAGAAGCAACTGCACAGGGAACCAGTGCTGCATACTGTATGATCCCCACACTGATCACTTCCATAGCGAATACGGTTGCCGTCAATGGTGTTCCGAACAACGCCGAAAATCCGGCGCTCATGCCACACATGATCATGATCTTCCTGTCATATTCATCAAATTTCATCCATTTTCCAAGGGTTCCTCCAATACTTCCGCCCAGCTGAAGTGCCGCACCCTCACGTCCTGCTGAACCACCAAAAGCGTGAGTCAGGATCGTGGAGACTACGATCAGCGGAGCCATCCGAAGCGGAACATAGGTATCCGACTGAATACCCTCCAGTACCCGGTTGGTACCTGTCTTATATGGATCCAGCTTATACAATGCCACAATTGCAAGACCTGCTGCCGGAAGCAGATATAGCATCCATGGATGTGCGTTCCGGAATGCTGTCACATAAGTGATACTGTTACCGAACAGTCCTCCGAAGATACCAAGAATCACTCCGGCAATCCCTGCCAGAAATAACCATCGAGCCAGCAATATGGCACGGCCATAACATTTTCTGATAAATTCCATCTTTTCCACTCTCCCGTACTTCACTGACTGTCCACCGAGGATTCCTCTCTGACAGCCGCAAAAGGAGACTGTGATTCTTCACAGTCTCCTTCTTGTATGAATTTAATGCTATTTTACACCTCGGCCGCTCTTGCTGCAACTTCTTTTTCCTGTACATCGGATGGGGTCTGCTCATAACGTGCAAACTCATAGGAATACGTTCCGCTTCCGCCTGTCATGGAACGAAGATCGGTGGAATATCCGAACAGTTCCATCATCGGCACATCTGCCACTACCTCAGTCTTGCCAGCACCTGCCGGATTCATTCCAAGTACACGGCCACGTCTCTTGTTCAGGTCTCCCATGACATCACCGGTATATTTATCCGGGACAAGAACTGTCAGAGTCTCGATCGGCTCAAGCAGGATCGGGGATGCCTCCATGAATCCTTTCTTGAATGCCTGGATCGCTGCGGTCTTGAATGCCATCTCAGAAGAATCTACCGGATGATAGGATCCATCGTAGAGAACGGCTTTCACACCAACTACCGGATATCCTGCAAGTGGGCCCTTCTGTACAGATTCCTGGATACCTTTTTCAACTGCCGGGAAGTAGTTCTTCGGAACTGCGCCTCCCACTACCTGCTGTTCAAATACATACGGTGTCTCCAGATCACCAGACGGCTCAAAGGTCATCTTTACATGTCCATACTGTCCATGTCCACCGGACTGTTTCTTATATTTATACTCTACATCCGATTTTTTGCGAAGGGTCTCACGGAAAGCTACCTTCGGTTTGGTCAGTTCCACATCCACTTTATATTTTTCAGCCAGCATGCTGACGATCACTGCCAGATGCTGATCTCCCATACCATAGAGTAAGGTCTGGCGGTTTTCAGAATCATTGACAGATTTTACAGTCAGATCCTCATCCATGATCTTTGCCAGTGCCTGGGAAATCTTATCCTCATCACCTTTATTCTTTGCCTTGTATGCCATGTAGGTATACGGTTTTGAGATCTCGGTCTTACCATATACAACCGGAACTGCCTTAGTAGAAAGGGTATCTCCGGTCTTGCATCCAGCTTTACCGATTGCTCCGATATCACCTGCATGAAGCTCACTTACCTCTTCCGGCTTGTTGGCTCTCATCACATACAGCTTGCTGATCTTCTCCTCGGTCTCAGTGGTTGCATTGTACAGTGTATCATCAGATTTGATAACACCGGAGCAAACCTTGATCAGAGAATATTTTCCGATAAATGGATCTGCGATAGTCTTGAATACATATGCAGACTTGGAAGTTGCAAAGTTATAATCGCCCTCGAAGATCTCGTTGGTCTTCATATTGATACCGGCGCATTTCTTCTTGTCCGGTGACGGGAACAGCTCTACGATATCATTCATCAGGTTGTGAATGTTGCGGAGTTCAATACTGGATCCCATGGATACCGGAATGATGCTGCCATCGTTTACATTGGTCTTCATGGCTGCACGGATCTCACCAACGGAGAACTCATCTCCTGCAAAATAACGCTCCATGAACTCTTCACTGGTCTCAGCTACTGCATCCATCATGGCTTCACGATAGATGTCCAGGTTTGCTTTGCTGTATTCCGGAATCTCGCACTCTTCTCTGGTGCCGATACCTGTAAATCTACGGCCTGCCATCTTCATAACGTTGATGTAGCCTACGAATTTCTCATTTTCACGCATGGGCTGATAGAACGGAGCGATCTTCTTGCCGTACAGTTCGGTCAGCTTCTCAACAACTTCACGGAAGGATGCATGGTCTACATCCATCTCAGATACAAAGAACATACGGGGCAGTTTGTATTTTTCACAGAGCTCCCATGCTTTCTCAGTACCAACTTCCACACCGGCTTTACCAGATACCACGATGATCGCTGCATCTGCTGCTGCCACTGCTTCTTCTGCTTCTCCTACAAAATCGAAATAGCCTGGTGTATCCAACAGGTTGATCTTCGTATCTTTCCAGATCAGCGGTACCACAGATGTGTTGATTGAGAATTTACGTTTGATCTCCTCTTTATCATAATCACTGATCGTTGTTCCGTCTGATACCTTTCCCAGACGCCCGGTCAGACCGGAAACATATGCCATAGCTTCGACAAGACTGGTCTTGCCACATCCCCCATGGCCAAGAAGAACCACATTTCGGATACTGTCAGTTGTGTAAACGTTCATAGCTATTTCCTCCGATACATTTAGTCATTCTGCATTGAGCTGCAGCACTTTTGCTGTCAGGTTTTTTTATCTTCCCCAACCCTTATGTCAGAATTATACTAAAATATTTCAAAAATAGCAAGGTTTTTATGAAAATTGCCAGACTTATGTATTTTTGATTTTATAGATCAGATCGAGTAGGAGGAATTTCTCTTAATTTGAGAAATTCCGACCTCTCACACCACCG
>ERZ773162.2052-NODE-2052-length-13847-cov-29.779437_pt1 | contig 13847 bp, 14 predicted proteins | sample MGYA00511113_ERZ773162 | MGnify/ENA primary metagenome ERZ773162 (study PRJEB29015, sample SAMEA2737807) | human gut metagenome | biome: human gut; feature: human-associated habitat; material: faeces | place: China | collected 2012 ... | reverse complement strand
GGTACAATGCCGTTGCTTACTGCACTTTCCCAGCCTGTGCCAAAAATAACACTGCTGCCATTAAGCGGCTGTAAATTGCTGTCCACCTTGCGGCAGCGTCCATAATGAAAGCCGCCGATTTTACGGCTGTTTGTAGCGTTCCAGCCTGTCGGGTATGTAGAGTTAAGGGAAATTACGTATTTCTCGTCTGCGCTGTCAATTCTGCTGTCGCAGATATATACGTAATAGTCTTTACCTACCGCAAAAGCGCTGCCTGCGTCCAGATTAGCAGCCGTAAGAATGGTATTTGCTGTCTTGAAAATTCCAGCACCACCCACGGCAATTACGCAGCCCTCTACTACGGTCAGTTCATTTGCTCCGCTGGCGTAAATGTACTCATTGCTCGGTGCTACAATATCGCTGATTGTAGCCATTTTATTTACGTTCAAAAGCGCCCTTGCGTCGGTCTTTGTAACGTCGTCCACTAATAATCTACTCATACTGCTTTAATACTCCTTTCAGTGCTGCAATGTCGTCTGTTGTCATTCCTGCCACGGTGTCTGTGCGTTCCAGCGCAATTACCTTGCAGCCCGCTTTTACCGCTTTGGAAAGTGTAAGGGCTGTTCTGTCGTTTCCTGCCTCTCCTGCTGCCGCTGCCTCGTCGGTCTGGATATGTGTTACTCCCTGCACCGTGCCGGATACGTCGCCCGCTACAAATTTCATACCTACCGCTGCCTCGTCGCAGTAATATACCGTAACCGCCTTTTTCTCTTCCTCTACAGCTGCTACGCCACACTCAATATAACGCTGGTTCTCTGCGCTCTCGATTTTCGCCAGCAAATCTGCTGCCGCCAGTTCTCCGCTTGCTACCATAGCAAGGCAGTTGTAATAATCCTCTTTTGTCTTTAATACTTTAGGAAATCCTTTCATGGTCTGCCGCCTTTCTAAAATGTATTTGCAAGATAGGAATTACCCACGTAGGTAGCCCCTAACACTGCCGTTTCTACTGTTCTTTCGTAATGCTGGCTCATGTATGCTGCACCCATGTAACACAATCCCAGTACAGCATCATGCTTATAGTCAATGCCCCAGCCGCTTTCTACTCTCTTAAGTCGCTCGTCCAGCGCTGCTATTGCCTCTTTTGTTTCTTTCGTGCCTGCCTCTGCCTGCTTTTTCACTTCCTGCATGGCTGCTGCCAACTCTTCAATTTGCAGTTGCAGGCTGCCTGCTATGTCCTCGCCCAGCTTGTCCTTGATACTCTCAAACCATGTGTTAAATTCGTTTTCAGCGTCCGACTGGAATAACTTAATTTTTGCCATAAATTCTGTATAGGCGCTTAAAAGTTCCTTGTCCCAGTTGTCAAGCGTGCTTTCAAAACTGCTGTATCTTTCGTTAAACTGGCTCTCATACTGTGCAAATAAGCCCTCTGTCTTGCTTACGTAGCTGTCATATACGCCCGCAATCTCTGTAAGGTACTTTTCCATACTCTGCTTATATGCGCTGAACTCGTCCAGCACGGCTGCGCTGTAGGTGTTGAAAAAGTCCGTAAACTGCTTTGTAAGCACGCTTGCGTCTATCTCTTCCACCGTTCCTGTTACAATGCCGCAGACTGCGCTATTAAACCGCTGGTCTGTGATGTTCTGCGTCTGTATCCTTGTTACGCCCTTGCCTACGTAAATATCTGCAAGCGCAAGCTCCCATATTTCCGTAGTGCGTGTTACTGCCGTTGCTGTCGGCTTTGCAGACGGTGTGCCTTTCAGCACCGCAATATACATATCTCTTTGCGGCAAATCCCAGCGAACTACTACCCTGTCCACCCTGTTAAGCGCTCCCTCTGCCGTATCCAGTGTTACGCTAAGCGTTGCAGGATTTCTAAAGGCGTAGCCGTTTATAAAGGCATAGCCTGCATTTACTCTTATTTCCATGCCGCTGTAAGCTACCACCTGTAGCCCGTCGCTTGGCTTTGGAAAAATGCCGTTTGCAATGAAAGTAGCAAAGTACCACGCCCAATCCTCGGCTTTATATACCCTGTCGTACTCTCCGTCTACTGCCACGGCATTAAACGGTAAGCTGTTTGCCATTTCTGCTACCTCACTTTCCTAATCTGGTCTACCAGTGTCGGCAGGCTGTCGCCAAAAGTCGCCTCTATGGTTTCCTCGCCTTTCTGGTATGTTTCTGCTACTTCTGTAATGCGTGCATCTATCTGTATGCCCCACTTGGTTTCTTTGCAAGTAATACGGTCGCCTAAATCAAAATCAGCCTTAAATTTTAAGTTTGAATTTGTATTTATGGTACTTACAAAATTTATGTTCTTGCCGTAGTTTTCCAGTTCTGCGCTGCCTCTCGTTTTCAGCATTGCAATATAGGTATTCAGCGGTATTGTTACCTCTGTTTCCCCCTGCTGGTACTTTCTGGCAATGTCCGTAGCGTCGCAGAATACCTCTACTAAATCCAGCCCCGTTGCGCCCTCGCCGTCCACTGTGGTTACTGGCTGGCTGCCGTCGTCGTCAGCTGCTCCCTGCACATAAATAAAGTTGCCGCAGTTCTCTATACTGGCTGTATATTCCTGCTCGTTGACATTATCAAAATCTCTTGAAAATATGCAGGGTGTGTTACCCTCGGTATTTGTGGCTGTAAGGTCATTGCCCTTATACAGATAAAAGCCAAACAGTCTCTCTCTTTCGTTAAGCAGAATGTCATAGCCCAGCTTTCCAGCCTGCGCCCTTGCCTTTACTTCCTGCCCCAGTTGTGCGTATACCTCGTTTGCATATTCAACCGCCACGCCGTCTATGGTTTCCTGCGCCAGAAATGTAAGCAATGGAAAACGCCGCTTTGTTCCTGCTGCGCTGCCGCAGTTGTTCTTTACCATAAGGTTTATAAGATACTGGTTTGTACCTGTCGCCACAATCTGCGGATAAATGCAGCGCTTATTAAGCCACCAGCTAAGCATATAGCCTTGTGCCTCTAACTGCTCTAAGCCGTTCTCGTCTTTGGTAATGTGTACGTAGGTTATCTGCGCTGCCCTGCGCCATACGCCGCCGTCAGCGGTCTTTACTTCCTTTTTTCCGTCGTGCTTGGTTATTAAGTTACCCTCTACCAGCAAACGGCTGTTATTGTCCGTAATCGGTGCAAGCAGGCTAAAAGTTCCTACGTCAAAATACTTTGTATGCCATAGCAGGCTTGCCAGCTCGTCTATAGCTCCCAGCGGCTGTACTGTCTTGTCGAATACTCTAAGCTCCATACCGTCACACTCCTAAAAATTCCTTGCTGTAGAATATGGATACTTCCAGAGAATTTACGCCGCTGGCTGCATCATACCTAAACATATTGTCGCCTATGGCAAGCTGCATAAATGTACTGTCTACATCAATGTAGCGGAAATAGTCGGTTTCTACGCCGTCCCTTATCAGCTTAGCGCCCTTGCTGCCGTACTTCGTGTTAATCTCTATCACGTCTCCCGTTTTCATAGTGGCGTTAATCTGTATAAATTCCTCGGTATCCACATTAAGCAGTATCGGGTTTGAAACTGTCCCCAGTGCTGTAAACCTTATCCTCATTCCTGTTGATACGTCGCCCTCGTTGTAGCAGTCCACTATTACGCTTTCCGCTCGGTATCCGTATATCATGCTCTTTGTGCTGTCCTTTTCGATAACGCAAGGGAAATGCCACGCAGCCACCCAGCTTGCTATATCCTCTTTTGTTTCTTCCTCTTCCCGCCAGAACGGGTTAAGGCACTCTATTTGTAAATCAAACTCATAAAGTACCTCTTTCTTTAGTATCTTAGGCTCTCCATACGCCCTGCAATCAATCGCACGCTTAAAGCCGCCGTACTCATACACCAGCGTAGCGCTAAGCTCTGGGTTAAATATCTTAAGCATACGGCGGCGCAGTTCCAATGCCTGCGCCTTGTCCCGTGTGTTGATATGTCCCACTACGTCTATGTCCCTCGCCTCGATACGCTGCCCTACGTAGGTGTCGCCGTGCTGTCCCATACTGTTTGTGCTGTAAATGACGCTCGTAACGCCGGAAATGCCCTCTACGTCTTTACTTATATTGCAATGGTATACGCTGTCTACTCCCAGCTCTAACCGCTCGCCCCTTGAATTTATGTAAGTCAGTTTTTCATTTTCCATGTGTTACACCGTCCTTGCTATCATTCTGAACTGTCTGGCTGCCTCTTTCTGCTGTTTTGCATAGTCCGTGGTATTCGCATAAATATACTGATTGACAACTACGCCGCCTGCTGCACTGCCGCCGCCTCTCGGCTTTGGCTTTTTGTCGTCGTTATCATACTTAAATTCATTGCCTACATTTACCTTTGCGTCTACGTCAAACTCCTGCGGTACGCTGTCCTCAATCATTTTCTTAACGCCGCCGATTTCATTAGAAAAGCCAACGCCGATACCCTGCGCCAGATATACGCCGATTTCGTCACGCATCAGCTTAGACGGGCTGGCAATTCCAAATAAATCCTTAAGGAAGTCGGTAACATTGCCTACCCAGCCGCTTATTTTGTCTTTTATCCACCTCGTAGCGCCGCTTATGCCGTTCCAGATGCCCTCTACCATGTTTTTACCGAACCCAGCAAACGTACTGCCAATATTCTTAAATACGTCTGTTATTCCAGTAATTACATTTTTCATGCCCTCTACGGCTTTGTTCTTTACTTCTGTACCCCATGTAGCCACTTTGGTAATTGCACCAGAAATGCTGTTATAAATCTTTTGCGGTATTTCCTTAACAATCGTAACAATGCCCGTTACCATGGCATTCATTACCTCTTTGGCTTTCGTAAGCATATTGTTACCCCACGTAGCCACTCTGGTTACTGCCCCTACTATGCTGTTCCAGATTTTCTGCGGCAGTTCCTTAACAATCGTAATAACGCCTGTTACCATGGCATTCATTACCTCTTTGGCTTTCGTAAGCATATTGTTACCCCACGTAGCCACTCTGGTTACTGCCCCTACTATGCTGTTCCAGATTTTCTGCGGCAGTTCCTTAACAATCGTAATAACGCCTGTTACCATGGCATTCATTACCTCTTTGGCTTTCGCAAGCATATTGTTACCCCACGTAGCCACTCTGGTTACTGCGCTTACTATACTGTTCCAGATTTTAGCAGGCGTTTCTTTCACAATCGTTACAATGTTCGTAAGCATTGTGTTCATTACTTCTTTGGCTTTGGTCTGCATATTTGCGCCCCACGTAGCCACTCTGGTTACTGCGCTTACTATACTGTTCCAGATTTTCTGCGGCAGCTCCTTAACAATATCTATAACTTTCGTTACAAAATTTGTTATAACTGTGCCGCCTTTTTCCTGCATATTTGCGCCCCACTCTGCTATTTTCTCAATGCCCGCAGCGATTGCCTGCTGTATCAGAGTAGGTAGCTCTTTTATTTTATTTATGATTGTCGTTACCAGCTTGCCTGCCGCCGTCAAAATCTTAGGCAGTCCCGTAATCAGTCCTGTTACAATGGCTGCTATAATCTGCGGTATGGCTGCGATTAAAAGCGGTATTGCATCTATGATGCCGTCAATCAATGCAACTATAATATCGCCCGCACTTTCGATAATAAGCGGTATGCCCTCAACCAGTGCATTTATGATAGCTGTTATGATTTCCGGCAGTGCCTCAATCAGTACGGGCAGCGCTGCTACCAGCCCCTGTGCCAGCCCCGTAATCAGCTGTAATGCTGCTGTAATCAGCAACGGTATATTTTCTATCAGCATGGTTACAATGTTCGTAACCACCGTTACGATTGTTGGCAGCAATGTAGGTAACGCTTGTGCGATACCTTGCGCCAATTCCGTAATAATCTGTACGCCTGCCTCTAAAAGCTGCGGTAATATAGTAAGCAGCGTATCTATGATTGTCGGTATAATCTGCCCGATTATGCTTATCATTTCCGGCAGCATTCCAACCAGCGTATTAAGCAAGTCCTGTACGCCGCTCATTAAAGGCGGTAATAACTCCTGTATAACCTGTGGTATATACGTTGCAAGCTGCTCTACGATTTCTCCCAGTCCGCTTACCAGCCTCGGCACTGTTTCTATTACCCTCGGTGCTATATTCCCTACCACTGTTACAATACTGTCTACCAGATTGCTTGTAAGCTGTGAGAAATTCGCCTCGCTGTCTGCCATTCCAGCTACCCAGTTGTCCCACGCTGAACTCATAGAACTAACCGAACCCTCTATTGTTGTACTTGCCTCTTTTGCCGTTGTCCCTGTTATGCCCATTTCCGTCTGTACGACGTGAATAGCGTCTACAACGTCTGAATATGATGAAATATCATACTTAATGCCGGATAGCTTGCTTGCATCATCAAGCAGTCGCTGCATTTCCTCTTTTGTACCGCCATATCCCAGTTTTAAGTTATCCAGCATGGTATAATTCTGCTTTGCAAAACCGTTATAGGCGTTCTGTATAAGCGATATATCAGTACCCATTTTATTTGCATTGTCTGACATATCCGTAATTGCCACGTTTGCCTTTTCTGCTGCCGCTGCCGTGTCATTATTCATACTGGCAAGCAGCGACGCTGAAAAGCTGGTAACTGTTTCCATGTACTCATTTGCAGACATTCCGGCTGTTTTATATGCGTCGTTTGCATAACCAACAACCGTATCAGACGACGTTTTGAAAAGAGTTTCTACACCGCCTACAAGCTGTTCCTGTGCTGCGTATCCCTCTATCGCTTTTGTGGTAAGCGCTCCTATGGCTGTTGCCGCTCCCGCAACTGCTGCCGCCGTCGCCGCTGCTGCTGCTTTAAGCGCTGTACCCATTCCGCTTAGCACGCTTGTAAATCCAGAAAATTTTCCCTTTGCGTCGTCTGCCTGTTCCCCGCTGTCTTTTATTTCCTTTCCCATTTCGTCAGCGGCTTTTTCTGCTTTTTCCATTTCGTCAGTCGTTTTGCCTAATTCCTGCTCTGTCTTTACAAGCGCTGCTTTCTGGTAATTTAACTGGGTTTCAAGTTTTTTACTTTCTTCGCTATTGTCTCCTGTTGCCTTGCGACATTTTTCTAAAGCCGCCTCGGTTTCTTTTACCTTTTTTGCCTGCTCGTCGTATGTTTTCTGTAGTACCGCCTGCTTTGCTTTCAGCGCATCTACGCTGCTTGCATTGTCCTTATATTCAGCCGTTACAAGTTTCATTTCAGAATTAAGCACTTTAAGGGTGCTGTTAATTTCCTTGCAGGCTGCTTTATACTCTGCCTCTCCGTCAAAACTTAACCTTGTTTTGACGTTCTGCGTCTTATCTGCCATAATTAAAAGCCCCCTAACGCTATGTCTATATCGTCCATGTTTTCTGTAGCTGCTGGTGTTCCCGCCTGTTCCTGTCGGAAAATGTGCGGGTTATATTCCTTGTGATATTTAAACAGTGTCGTTATCTGGTATGGTGTTTTTCTCCACGCCTCATGTTCCCTGTATCTCAAAAGCACTACTGCAATATACAAAAGCCGTGCAGTATCTAATTTTCCTGCACGGCTGCCCTGTTTCCCTCTTCTGTTGTTTCTTCTCCGTCGTTTTCGTTCTCTGTGTCGCTGTTGTCTCCCGCAGTTCCTCTGTAGAACGATTTAAAAATAGCGTTCTGTACTTCCTGCAAATTTCCTGCGTGTATCAGTCTGCCTACCCTCTTCTCTTCAAGCAGCTGGGCGTTTTCGTCCTCTGCTAAAAGTGCCTCGTTAATAAGCAGCGTAAGTAACCACCTTGTATCTTTAAAAAGGTTTGGGTTATCTTTATTGAATACCTCACTTAATTTGTCGTAGCCCCCAAACTTTTCCTGCACTTCGTCTAATGCGTTCAGAGAAAAAAGTAAACCATATTCTTTGCCATTCAGCTCTACGGGAAAAGCCCCGCTCTTTAATGCTCCCATGATATAAAATTAAGGCGCAGCCCATGCTACGCCTCTCTCCTTTCCTGTTTTATACACTTTCCATTGCTGCTGCCTTTTCCGGCACTGCTGTAAACCACGTTTTAGCCGCTGCGCTTTCCTCTGTTCCCACAAAGTCTGCTTTCCACAAGTTATCTTTCTTTCTTGTTGTAAAAGATGCCTCAATGTCCGGCGTGTTAAACTTGATACTCTCGCCCTTTGTTTCGTACTTTTCAGACGGTACTTTAAATTTTGCTTTAAGCAGCCATACGTAACGGTATTTACCACCCGTTTTCTTGGCTCTGAACCCTACAGCAACATACGGCGGCTCGTCCTCTTTTCCCGCCCATACTACGCTGTTCTTATCTACTGCCTGCCCCAGCAGCTCTGCCAGCACTTCCGGCGTAAGGTCTTTAATTCCCAGCTTAAGCGTTCCGCTTGCAAACTCCGTGACGCTCTCGCTTAATGTGTCGTCTGCATACAAGCTGCCGTCTGCTGTCTTTACGGATAAATCGGCGCTCATTGCCTCTGCCATTTTCTTAGGTGTCCCGTAGCTCTCTGCTCCGTCTGCCTCTGTGCATACGGCATAATATAAATCTTTCAGTCCCAGTGTCATTGTTTAATCACTCCTCTTTCAAAATCTCGACTGTGATAGGCACTAACCAGTACCCCGTTTCTGTTTCGTAGCTTTCTGCGTCTATGCTGTTGATATAAACGCCTGCTGCTTTCAATACCTCTTTTGTCTTATCAAGCTGCGCCTCAAAATCGCCCTTATGGAAAAGCGTAACTCTATACATTTCCCTGCGCTCTTTCTCTTCGTCGTCTGCATTTACCGCAGGCGTACCCAGCAGCCGCAGAAACGTATAATATGCGTCTGGCTTATCCCGTCCAGTGTAAACGCCTCTCTGGGCTGGCAACCCTGCGCTTTCTAAAATCTCCTGTATACTCATTCGCCTGTTTCACTCTCCCATATACTGCGCTGTGCCTCTACTACCTTTTCGTGCGCCTTTTCGTTTGCCACTGTCATATAAGGGCGTGCAGCGTGGCTACTTGTGCCGTACTCTGCCACAAAGCCGATTGTTGCATAGCGCACCTTGCTTTTATCTCCTTTTCTGTCGTTTCCATGCTTTGCCCGTCCCTGTGGGTATATCTCTACGTATTTCTCCGTATCGTCGCCCTTTACGTCCGTGGCTTTTATGGAATTGATAAAACCGCCCGTTTCATTCAGTCCCATTGCCTGTGCCTCTGCTCTCTGTGCCTCTATCAGCACATCAGCACCAGCTTTAAGCATTTTGGGTACTGCCTCAACTGTAGCCGCCTCTCTCCGGCTGAAAGCGTCTATAATATCTTCCAGCCCGACTGTGTTAAACTCTCCCATGCTTACACTTCGTTTCTGTGGCGTAAATCTGTAAGCGTAAGCTCTATGGTGTCTGTTCCTGTATCGTAGGTCTTAAGTACAAAATAGCGCCGCCCGTTTACTTCTACTACGTCCTCGCCGCCATAATCTGCCTTATGTACCTCGTACTTTGCCTCTACCAGCTTTCCTGTCTGCTGGCTCTTGAAATACTCGCTATACCCCACTGATTTTTTATTACAAAATACAGTACGGGTGCTTTCTTTCGGCTTTGTCGCAAATCCGTTTTTGTTTACCCTGTCTTTTTCGCTTGCCTCGCTTATCAGCGTTATTTCGTCTATCCAGTCCATACCTTACCTCTCTTTTAGGTGTCCGTTTCGGACACATAGCCCAAATAAACGCTACCGCAATAGCAGTTACCCAGATATGCAGCATCTGTTTTATGCTCTAAGGCATCTATGCGCCCGTCCAATGTTTCCATGTTTTCGTAAACTTCTGAAAACGTATTATTTACAGCCTGCATATTGCTGCTTTCTCTGGCTTTCATTTCCTGTACCAATGCCTTTAAGCTGGTAAAGCTAAACCACCTCATGCCAGCACCTCACTTATGCAAACAAGGCTTTTATTTCCTGCTGCGTAATTTCTGTAAGGTCTGCTGCTGTCAGTGCCGTTATTCCTTTTGTAGCTGTAAATTTGCCTGTTTTGTTATCATACGCAAGCCCTGTAATCACATTGCCTGCACCCGTAACTGTTACGCTTAAATCGTCCAGCTGGATAAGTCCCGCTACTGCCTCATTGATTGCTTTTGTTACGTCTGCGGTCTTTGCGTATGTTGTCAGTGCATTTGCAATGGCTGCCGTTACTTCCGTAGTCTTTGCATAACTGCTTAAGTCTACTTTCCAGTCTCCCACCTTTTCCAAACAAATCCTTAATATCCTGCTCTCCTACTTCGTCGTCCGCAGTATCTGGCGTAACGCCGCCTGTGTATTCACTGGATAGGCTTAAGTGCATTTTAAGACACTCGTAAGATTTCCAGAATTGCTCTGATTTATCAGAGTATCCAAATTCTGCCTTGCAGTATAGCGTAATGGCTCTAATAATCAGTGCGTCTGTTTCTTCCAGTTTCTTTACGCCTACGTCCTGCAAATCCATTTTGCAGGCGGCTATGCAGTCGTTTATTTCTTCCGTGATTTTTTCGCTTGTGCTGCTGATACGCAGCGCCGCCCGCATCTTTTCGGTTAATGTTGTGGCAGTTGCTGCCATAGCCTGCACCCTCTTTCTTACTCTGTTTCTTCCGCTACTCCTGCATTTACCAGAACTGCTGCACGTTCTCTGGTTACTGTGTAAGTATCTCCTGTATCCTTAATCTGGTTCAATTCCTTATCAAGAAAACGGTTCTTTGCTCTCACTTTTACCAGCCCTGCTGTTTTCTTTTCTTCCTCGGCTTTTGCTGCTGCCTTTCTCTCTTCCTCGGCTTTTGCTGCTGCCTCTGCCGCCTTTCTCTCTTCTTCGGCTTTCGCTGCTGCCTCTGCTGCTGCCTCTGCCGCTGCTCTTTTATCCTCTTCTGTAAGCTCGCTTTCGTCCGGTATGTCTACCTCAACCGCTGCGCAGCGTGTAGCAATTTCTTTCTTTGTTCCCTCTGCATCTACACCCAGCTGCTTTGCCAGTTCCTGCAAATCTTCTTTCTTGTAGCTTTCCAGTTCTTTAGCGTCTAAATACCCTTTCATGGTCTACCTCGCTTTCTGGCAGCCAGTGTTTATACACCAGCTGCCTTGTTAATTACACTGCTTCGATTTTCTTTACAACTACAAGGCTGTTTTTGTCTACTACCTTGCCGTCTACAAGCATAATGCCCTTTGTAATCTGGTCGTCTGTGTCGTTGTCCTCATACTTCTTTACGCCCATAGAGTAGTTTGTATTAAGCACGTAGTCCTTGAAATTGAAAAGGAATGCAAAAATTGTATCTTTCGCAAGTGCTGCGCTGTAGCTTGCTACGTAATCGCAAAGTACAACTGTTCTGCCTAAAAGCGTTCTCTCCGGCTTTCCAGATGTTCCATAGTTCACTTTTGCGATAGGCTGCCCGTTCTTATCTGTCATGCCTACATACTCCATAAAGGTCTTTTTACTCATGCACCACACAGCGCCATTTTCATAAGCCATAGGTAAAGCACCCTCTGCCTTAATCAAATCACTGTAAGACGGTGCGGCGCTCTCGATTGTCTGCCCGTCGGCTGGTGTCTCTGCTAAAATTCCTTTCGGTTTTCCTGTTCCGTTTCCGTCAATGATTGCCTGCTCTAACGCTTTTGTCATTGCCTCAACAATATTGTTAATAAGCAGTGTTTCAAAAGCGCTGATTGCCATTGTATCTACTTCCAGAGATACGGCTACTGCGCAGCGCAGCTTATGGTATGCAAAAGTAATCATGCCGTCTTTTGCAATATTCTTTTTCTGCTTGTCGCTGCCTGCTCCCTCATTTACCCATGTTGCAGTAGGCTTTACAGTAGATACAGGGATAGAAACGCCGCCCTTGTATGCAGTTCTGGTTACAAGGGCTAAAATCATACCTGTGCTTTCCAGCTTTTCTACAATCTGGTTAAGCACTGTGGTAGGGATAACTGCGCCTACGTCTGTGCTTTTGCTTACCGCATCTGCTCTGTACTCTTTCGGCAGCGCCTCGCCTCTGCATACATATTTCATAAATGCTTTGCGGTATTCCATGCTGCCGTATTTGTCGTCGTTATCGCCCTCGCCAGCTGCTCCCTTGAAATTTCTAAGCACTCTCTGCTGTCCGCTGCCGTCTCCCTCTCCGTCGCCTACGCTTTCGCCTGCTGCAATTCTCGCAAGCAGTGCGCTACGCTTTTCTGCTGCTGCCTTAATTGCCGCTCTCTCTTCCTGTAAAGCTGTTACCTCATTCTCCAGCGCTGTAATTTCTTCCTCTTTCAGCTCCGCTGCTCTTGTGGTAAGCTCGTTTTTAATTGCTGCTAATCTTTCCTCAATTTCTTTTAATCTCATTGTTATGTTTCCTTTCTGGTCTTGGATTTTATAAGCTCGCTCTAATCTTTAGTATTGCTGCCCGCCTCTTAAGCAACTCCTGCCGCTCCTGCTCGTAACTCCTACTCGCAAAAGCACGGGCGCTTATTTCAGTATCTCCGTTTGCTGGAATGCTCACGGCTGATACATCATAAACTTTCTTGATTTTCAAAATCGTCCTTGTATGTGTTTCTCTGTCGTAGCTTTCCTCTGCTACGCTAAAAGCCCATGACATTTTATTTATCATGCCCGCCTCTATGTCTTGGTATAGCCCACGGGCTAAATCTGTCTTGCCTAAATCAGCCGCCACCTTAAGCCCTTTATAGTCCGGCTGTAAAATCAGTGTCTTATTTGACTGTCTGGCAAATACCCTGCCCTCATGGTCGTACTGCATGATAACGTCGCTCATGTCTGCACCGTCTAAAGCGTGTGCGTCTATTCTTTCGTAAATCTTTGTGCCGTCCTCAAATTCATACAGCAAATATGGCGTATCAAACGTAGTGGCGTAACCCTCTACGTAATACTCCGTCTGTATCAATTTCGTTGCACTCCGCGCTGTCAATGGCGCTGCCAGCGCCCTATATTCCCGCTCTTTCTTAATCGGCATTATTTACACCCTCTTTCTCTCCCAGCCCGCCTGCTGGTTCGCCTGCTGCCGCTGGCGGTGTCTGCTGCGGCTCTGCCTGCTGCCCCGTTGCTATGGGCGCTTGCTGTATAATTATCTGTGGCTTTCCATTACTGTTTTGCAGTTCGCTTACCTCGGTATACTCTTTGCGGATATAATACTTTTCCCCGTCCTCAACGTGTGCCATGTTCCATATATCCATAACGCCGTTTCTGTTCAATAGCGCACGGTCAAAAAGCTGCGTGCTTACACTTAACTTTGTGGCGTTGCTGGCATATTGCAGGCGGTTTGCTGAAAAGAAAATAGCATTACCGCAAGCTCTTTCTCTCTCGGTAAAACTCATATTTGTCATAACAAGCGATAACTGTATTGCAAACGGTTCTATTTTCCCCTCGTAGTAAGCATTCCACGTATTTTCATCAAATTTATTTTGTAAAATATCCATGTTTGTACCAAAATGCGTGCATACATTTTCCTGTATATTCTGCATCTGCAATGCGTTTGGCGTGTATGGTTTGCTCTCTACCTGTTTCAGCTCACTAAACTTGTTATCATAAATTATCATGCCGCTATCGTTGTCTGCGCTTAAGTTATCCTCGGTAAAACGCTGTCGCTCTTTCTTTATATCCTCTGGTTTCAACATATTTGCCACTTTTGCCAGAAAGCGGATATTTGCAGAATTTTTGACAGCGTTTATAATTCCCTCGTTTTGCGTATGTATCAGTTGCATTGTTGGCTTAAGTGTTCTGTTGTCCTCTCCGAAAAGGTCGTCTGTGTATTCAAAGTCTGTCATAATGCCTACACGTTCAAACTCTATAGCTCCATGCTCGCCATTTGCAAACAGATACCGTAAATACACCTGCCCTGCTGCCTCTACGACTTCGCAGCGTTGCGCTCTCAATGGATACCAGCCACAAAGCCGCCCGTACTCGTCCTCGATAGGTATAATAAAAGCGGTGTGTTCCACCGCTACATACGTTGCCA
>ERZ773162.2039-NODE-2039-length-13937-cov-3.371344_pt1 | contig 13937 bp, 11 predicted proteins | sample MGYA00511113_ERZ773162 | MGnify/ENA primary metagenome ERZ773162 (study PRJEB29015, sample SAMEA2737807) | human gut metagenome | biome: human gut; feature: human-associated habitat; material: faeces | place: China | collected 2012 ... | reverse complement strand
GACGATGATTTCTATGATGAGATCGAAGAGACACTGGTAATGGGAGATATTGGTATCAATGCGACCACTGCCATTATTGATAATCTAAAACAGAAAGTAAAAGAACAGCATATTAAAGATCCCCATGAGTGCAAGGAGCTGCTGATCAACAGTATCAAGGAGCAGATGCAGGTAGGGGAGACCGCATATGAGTTTGAACACAGAACCTCTGTGGTATTGGTGATCGGTGTCAACGGAGTCGGTAAGACTACATCTGTAGGTAAACTGGCAGGAAAGCTCAAGGAACAGGGAAGAAAAGTGATCCTGGCAGCAGCAGATACGTTTCGTGCAGCAGCAGGAGAGCAGCTGACAGAATGGGCCAACCGTGCCGGAGTGGAGATCATCGGAGGATCGGAAGGCGCAGATCCGGCATCTGTTGTCTTCGACGCAGTCAGTGCTGCCAAGGCAAGAAAAGCAGACGTTCTGCTCATTGATACGGCAGGAAGACTTCACAACAAGAAGAATCTGATGGAAGAGCTAAAGAAGATCAACCGGATCATCGAAAGAGAATATCCGGATGCATATCGGGAAACTCTGGTGGTTCTGGATGGAACGACTGGACAGAATGCACTGGAGCAGGCAAGACAGTTTGGTGAGGTGGCAGATCTGACAGGTATCATCCTGACAAAACTGGATGGAACCGCAAAGGGCGGAATTGCAGTGGCAATTCAGTCTGAACTTAACGTTCCGGTTAAGTATATCGGAGTGGGAGAACATATTGATGATTTACAGAAATTTGACGCAGACACATTTGTAAATGCTTTGTTCTTACCAAGTTCCGAGAACTAACATATATCGCAAAACACAACAGACAACAAAGGAGACACAAAAACCATGATGACAACAATGACTTTAGAAAAATTTGAAGAAGCATGTGAGATCGTCGGTCGTGTGACCAACAAGACCGGTCTGGTATACAGCCAGTGCTTCAGCGACCAGTGCGGCAACAAAGTATATCTCAAACCGGAGAATATGCAGAAGACCGGCGCATTCAAGATCAGAGGTGCTTACTATAAGATCAGCACTCTGTCTGATGAGGACAGAAAGAAGGGACTGATCACTGCATCTGCAGGAAATCATGCCCAGGGTGTGGCATATGCGGCAAAAGAATATGGCTGTAAGGCAGTGATCGTTATGCCGACAGCAACTCCGCTGATCAAAGTCAACCATACCAAGGAGTACGGCGCAGAAGTTGTTCTCTATGGAAATGATTATGACGAGGCATGTGCGCATGCCATTGAGCTTGCAAAAGAAAAAGGATATACCTTCATCCATCCGTTTGACGATCTGGATGTGGCAACCGGTCAGGGAACAATCTCCATGGAGATCATCAAGGAGCTTCCGCTGGTTGATTACATTCTGGTACCTATCGGAGGAGGCGGACTGGCATCTGGTGTAGCCACTCTGGCTAAAATGCTGAATCCAAAGATCAAAGTCATCGGTGTGGAGCCGGAGGGAGCCAACTGTATGGAGCAGTCCCTGAAGAAGGGCGAGGTGATCTGTCTGGATCACAGTGCGACCATCGCAGACGGTACTGCAGTCCGTCAGCCTGGAAAGCTGATTTTTCCGTACATTCAGAAAAATATTGATCGCGTGATCTCTGTTCCGGATGACGAGCTGATCGTCGCATTTCTGGATATGGTAGAGAATCATAAGATGATCGTGGAGAACTCAGGACTCTTAAGTGTGGCAGCACTGAAGCATCTGAATGTAAAAGACAAGAAGATCGTCTGCATTTTAAGCGGCGGTAACATGGATATCATCACCATGTCTTCCGTGGTACAGCATGGACTGATCCAGAGAGACCGTATCTTCTCACTGTCTGTACTGCTGCCGGATAAGCCGGGTGAACTGGTACATGTAGCTTCTGTCATTGCAAAAGAGAATGGAAATGTTATCCGACTGGATCACAATCAGTTTGTCAGCACCAACAGAAGTGCAGCAGTAGAACTGAAGATCACGCTGGAAGCATTTGGAACAGAACATAAACAAAAGATCATCAAAGCACTGGAGAAGGCCGGTTATACACCGAAGCTTATCAGTGTCAACATTTAAGGAGAATATGTACGTATGGAGAGCCGTGTAAAAGAAACGATCGTAAGGCATGATAAAGGATACAACTGTGCGCAGGCAGTAGCGTGTACTTATTGTGACTTGTTTGGCTATAAGGAGGAAGATGTTTTCCGCATGACAGAAGGATTCGGGCTTGGCATGGGTTGTATGGCAGGTACCTGTGGCGCACTGTCAGGAGCAGTGCTTCTCGCAGGTCTTAAAAACAGTGATGGACAGATCAATGCTCCGAAGACCAAAGGAAAAACATATAAGCTGTCCAGACAACTGCTGGAGTGTTTTCAGGAGCGCTGCGGTTCTACCATCTGTGCAGAGCTGAAGGGCGTGACCACCGGAACACCGGTGCATTCCTGTGCAGACTGCATCAAAGATGCAGCTGCTATTGTAGAGGAAGTGTTACTTGGAGGAGAAAATGAGTAAATATAACGAGATCAAAGCGGCACTGTTAGGTGCCGGAACAGTTGGCGGCGGTGTCTACAAGCTGATCGAAAAACGGAAAAGTGAGATGCCAAGCAAGATACAGGCAGAGTTTACGATCACCAAAGTTCTGGTAAAAAATCTGAATAAAAAAAGAGAAGGAATCCCGGATGAGGTTCTGACCGATGACTGGCAGGGAATTCTGGATGACCCGGAGATTAGTATTGTGATCGAGCTGATAGGAGGCATTGAACCGGCAAGAACTTATATTCTGGAAGCTTTGAAAGCTGGCAAGAATGTAGTTACTGCCAACAAGGATCTGTTGGCTGAACATGGAAAAGAGCTGATGGATGCAGCAGAAGAGTATCACAAAGATCTGTACTTTGAGGCTGCAGTAGGCGGCGGTATTCCCATCATCCGCCCATTAAAGGAGTGTCTGGCAGGAAACAATATTACAGAAGTTATGGGTATTGTCAATGGTACAACCAACTATATTCTGACTAAGATGACACAGGAAGGCATGGATTTTGGAGAAGCACTGAAGCAGGCTCAGGAGCTTGGATTTGCAGAGGCAGATCCTACTGCCGATGTGGAAGGACTGGACGCAGGCCGCAAGATGGCGATCCTGGCATCCATTGCATTCCATTCCAGAGTAACCTTTGATGATGTGGAAATCAAAGGAATCTCCGACATCACAGCCAGAGATATCAAATATGCAGGGGAGTTCGGCTACGTGCTGAAGCTTCTTGGTGTGGCAAGAAATGTCAATGACAAGATTGAAGTCAGTGTATCTCCGGTGATGATCCCGGAGCAGCACCCACTGGCGAAAGTCAATGATTCTTTCAATGCGGTATTCGTACATGGTGATGCAGTGGACGATGCCATGTTCCAGGGACGTGGAGCAGGTGAGTTCCCGACCGCAAGTGCTGTTGTTGGAGATGTGATCGCTACTGCCAGAAATATGCAGTATGACTGCTGCGGACGGATCGGATGCAGCTGTTATAAAAACCTGCCTATGCAGCCGGTGGGAGATTCCAGACATCGCTATTTCCTGCGCTTCTTAGTAGAAGACAGAACCGGCATCCTGGCAGGTGTGGCAGGCGTTCTTGGCAACAATGGCGTGAGCATCAGTCAGGTGATCCAAAAGCCAGCTGTAGATGGTGTGGCAGAGCTGGTAGTCATCACAGATAAAGTAGAGACCAGACATCTGCAGGATGCACTGGTGATCTTTGGAGAGATGTCCATGATCCGTGAAGTGGCTTCCGTGATCCGCGTATACTCTCAAAAATAAAATTTCCGCAAATCGGGAACACTATAGACTGTGCAATTCAGAAAGGAGTGTGTCGATTGGAAATCAAAGAGATTACCGGGGACAATTTTCAGACTGAAGTAACAAAAGCGGCACAGCCAGTCCTGCTGGAATTCTATGCAGACGGGTGCAGCTTCTGCAAAGCACAGCTTTCCGTTCTTGAAGAAGCGGCAGAAGAAGCCTGTGATGTGAAGTTTGTCCGCGTCAATGGGGACAAGGAGCGCACACTGGCTGGTCAGTTCGGAGTGACTGTACTGCCGACCATGCTGATCATGAATGGAGAACAGATATTCCGGAGGATCACAGGATATCAGTCTTTGGAAGCGATCCTGTCTTATCTGGAAATGTAAAATGCGAAAAGGCCGGAGAAAGATGCGTTCTGTCCGGTCTTTCGTTATGTATAAAAACAGTCAGGAGAAAATCTATGAAAGTTCAGAAGCTGTTAAGCCTGATCCGTCAGTCCTGTGAACGGTACGAGATGATCGAAGAAGGGGACAAGATTGCTGTCGGCGTCTCCGGCGGCAAGGACAGTCTGACGCTGCTCTATGGATTAAAAGAATTGTCACGTTTCTATCCGAAGCATTTTACGGTGACGGCCATCTGTGTGGATCTGGGCTATGCCAATACAGATTTTACAGGAATTGAAGCTTATTGTGAAAAGCTTGGTGTGGAACTTACGATCATTCATACCCAGATCGGGAAGATCGTCATGGAAGAGAGAAAGGAGCACAATCCCTGTTCCCTGTGTGCAAAGCTTCGGAAAGGGGCACTGGTAGATGAAGCGGTCCGTCAGGGCTGCAATGTGATCGCTTATGCCCATCATAAAGATGATTTTGTGGAGACTATGCTTATGTCCATGATCTATCAGGGACAGTTCTATGCATTTCCACCGGTTACCTGGTTTGAAGATAAAGGAATCCGTGTGATCCGTCCGCTGATGTATGTGGAAGAAGGGCAGGTCAGAGGATTTATCAGAAGACAGGAGATCAGAATCTTAAAAAGCCCATGCCCGGTGGACGGAACCACCAGGAGGGCTTATGTAAAAGATCTGCTTATGAAGCTTGATCGGGAGACGCCGGGAGCAAAAGAGCGTATGTTTCATGCCATTGTCACCGGCAATATTTACGACTGGGTGGATCCTAAGATCACAGATACCCGGAAAAACTGATCGGTCACATCGAATTTTATTTGTCCATGATAGCGTTCTGTCAGTGCCTTGACGGATTCCGTACCGACTCCATATCCTTCATGCTTGGTGGACAAATATTTATCCTGATGTTTATGGATCAGATTTTTATAAGAATTTTCTATCCGAAAATATAATTTTTCATTCTGCCATCCGGCTTTGATCTGAATGTAAGCAGCGGGGGCAGCAACCTCTTTGCAGGCATCATATGCATTTTCCAGTAAATTACCAAACAGAATAGACAGGTCAATGTCGGAGATTGGCAGATCAGCAGGAAGCTGTGCATCCACAGCGAACTTGATCTGCTGCTTCTGACAGAGACCATGATAGTATTGTAAAATAGCGTCGATTACAAGATTTCGGCACAGAACCGTACGTTCTCCCAGTTCATAGGAATCCTCATATTCGTTGAGATACTCTTTCATCTGTTCGTATTGCTGGTGCTCCAGACAGCTTCTTAAGAGCTGCATATGATGACGCTGGTCGTGACGCATACGGATCGTCTCGTCGATCTTCTCTGTCAGACTGAGATAATGAGACTGCTGGATCGCCACCTGTCTGGTGAGCTGACGTCGTTCCTCCTGAAATGAATAGCGGAAAATATAAGCCTGTGTAATATCGTGCCATAAGGTATACAACATACAAAGGAAGAGGATCAAGGTTCCCCATTCTGTCAGCCAGCCGCCATAGACAGGCTCATAGGCGGGAAGCAGCAGATCCCACAGAAAAGCAGTTCCATAAAATACATCGCCGCAGAACAGTGCCAGTGTATCCGGCTGGCGGCGGGAGAGTGCATCTGCGGAGGAGGCCAGCAGATAGAGGACGCAAAAAGCCTTGTACCAGTTGGTAAGGATGGAAAAACCATTCATGACAGGGACTGTCAAAGAGGCAGAGGTCAGTCCATAGCATAGGGCGATGATACAGACGATCAGTGCGGTTCCCTGACTGATCCGGCATAGATGCTGATCCATTGAGCACAGGCGGTTGTGGAGTACCAGTACCAGCCAGGCCACTACATATCCAGAGAACAATTCCAGAGAGTACCAGGGAAAGACCGGTACGATCAGAAAAGTATGGAATAGTGGATATGCGGTAAATCCAATGATAGAGATACACAAAACTGCAAAGATCAGAATATTTTTCTGGTGACTGTGCAGACCAAGAAAAATCGCCAGGACAGCGATCAGCAATGCCAGCGATTCAAAGGCAATACAGATCCCGATACGCAGATTGTGGTAAAGCTCCACATTGTGGGACAGACCGAAGGCAGGAGGATAGACCATCCCGCTGTAGTAGTGTGAATAATCACTGACGCAGAGGATCAGACGTGTCATGCCAGTGGACGTAAAGGTGATCAGCCGTTCCTGAATACGGGGGATGTAATGGGCAGGGTCAGGATCACCAAGTGTCAGCACCAGCTGATCATCCACATATAGCCTGCAGGCGCTGAAGATCTCCGGCAATTCCAGCGTATAGCTTTGCTCTGCAGGCAGAGAAAGCCAGAGCACATAAGTGCCGTATCCATGGGGACTGTCTGGAAGCCTGTAGGAATGAAAATGGCTGCGTTGTCCGATCTGTGTATAGAACTGGTAGCTGTCAGGGATCCCATCTGAAAAATCCTCAGGAGACAGCAGCTGGTCTGGATAAAAGGACCAGCCGGATTTTAAGAACCGAACAGGGTTGGTCTGAAGTTCTTTCTCTGACAGAATCAGAAGACCATTGGCTGGCTGGATCGTGGTCCGGGTATATTTGTTATTGTACTGGTACAGGAACAGATAAAGGCAGGAGGCTGCCAGAAAAGGAACCAGCAGCCAGAGAAAACGGATGTGCAGCTTATCTTTCATGGACTCCTCCTATCTTTCGCCGCAGAAGCGGTAAGCAGGAAAAGCCAGCTCCAAGACTTAAAACTACAGGAAGAACAGATGGCAGGGCAGTTGAGGGCTCTGTAGCAGACACTGACAGGATCTGTTCATGTTCAGGAGCCTGTTCAGAGACATAGTAGGTTCCTGGTTCGGAAATGATAAATGTAAGAAGCTTTTGCTCTTCATCATAGGTTCCAGTGTATATCGTATCCGACTTTTTATCCTGAAGAAGAAATTCAGAGGCCGGATCCTGTGCATTCCATGGAACTGTTATCTTCGTATCAGGAATGGACAGAATCTCCTCGTCATTTTTTGAAACAGACACCAGGATCATGTCAGAGGCAGGATGCTGGATCGAGACGGTCAGGGAATCTTCATCTGTGAGGGCAAGCTGGTCCAATACATCAGAAGAGAGCTGAAGCTGAATTCCATGTTTGGAAAAGAGAGCATCACCGCCGGAGGTCTGCCGCATGAGATTCAGGCGGACACCATACAGACGATCCTGATCCGCAGAGAAGGACTCCGTGGCAACAGAGTCGGTCTGATTGGACGGAGCAGCTGTGGTGTCGGACGGAGCAGCTGTGGTGCTGGATGGAGCACTCTGTGTCTCGGACGGAGCAGCCGTGGTACCGGATGGAGCACTCTGTGACCCGGACGGAGCAGCTGTGGTGCTGGAAGAAGAACCTTCAGACGCAGACGGACCGGGTTGAGGCGCAGCTGGTGCAGGCTGTACCAGGGAACCGGACGGAGCATCATCGGAACTGCTTCCATCACGGTCACCGCCGGTATTTTCATAATTATATTCTTCGCCATTATCCTGGATCATCAGAATGGTAGAACGCTGTGTGGAGGACACGACCTGAAAATAATGGTAGATTCCCCTGGTAAGCAGAGCTCTTGAGATCTGAAAATCTGATAGATAAGGATTTAAGGTCGCTCCATCATCTGGATCAGGAAATACTTCCCAATTCTGAGTGTTAAGTTCCTCTTCGGACAGTTTGCTCTCACTTTTCAGCCAGAACAGCTTTGCGTCAGAAGCTGGCTTTGTAAGAGACGTTACATAAAACGCAGAGTTATCGACTTTCAAGGTCCACAGTTCATAGACAGACGGATCAGAGACCTTGACGGGAATGTGCCAGGTCTTCAGATCATCAGGAAATGTAAAATGATCCTGACAGGAATCGGCCAGCGAATAAGAGATAAGGATCTCATATTCACCGGGCACATTGATATTGACAGAATGATCGTCAAATTGATCAAGGACAAGTTCAGCTTTCCGTCCATCGGCTGTCAATCCATGGACAGCTATAGCAAGAAAACTATGGAGCAGATCTCTTTGCTCAGTCCAGGAATTATCATCATGGACTTTAAATATCATGCCAGTTATTCCAGTCTGAATGTTGAACAGAGAGGTAATGGCAGATCTGACAGAAGCATCATGGATGATATAAGGGATCCGAATACTGGTCATAACTCCATCAGCAAAGGTACAGTCGTCTTGCGGAGGAAGGATCGTACCTGTCAGCTCATAAGATCCTGCTTTGGTCACATCTTCAGGAAGATCCGACCAGGAGAGGGAGAGCTCTGTTTCGTAGGTCTGACCGTTCTTTGATACGATTGCTGTCAGGGAACTTATATTCTGGAGCTGTTCCTTAAGGTAGGATAACAGATCTTCTGGATCGTCAGTAGTGTAAAAATGAATAGGATTGATATTTTCCAGAAATCGCTGGCGTGGGATCGATGTGATCACACCACCGGACAGATCAGGTTCTTCGGCTGCAAAGACCGGTGTGGAAATGCTTAAAAACAGAAGCAAGCATAGGAAAGATAAAAAAAAGTTTCTATGAGACATACAAGATCCTCCTGCAACCTAAGAAAGAATGTGTTCAAACTGAAAATCAATATAGGTATTTTTGACAGATGGATAAAGTCTGCGGCTGATAGGAACAAACTCGCCGTTATCCATCAAGAACCCATCTTTCTGGATATCTTTTACGTGGGACAGATTCACAACAATCCCCCTTGCACAAGTCAGAAAACGTTCATCTGTCAGTAAGGGTGCTACTGTCTTGGAAAAGGTGTGCCGGGCCGACAGATTCAGATGAGAATCCTGAAAATGAATCTCGATATTATTGCCCACAGACATGATATACAGCAGATTCCGATAAGGAATCTCATGAATCTTCTTGCCGACAGAAACAGTCAGCCTTCTCTGATTTTTCTGAGACTGCTTCAGACATTCAAAAAGCACTGCCTGCACATACTCTGCCTGTGGAGGCTTCAGCAGATATCGGAGGGCATGGATCTCATACCCTTCATATACATAGTCTTTGCTGCTGGTCAAAAAGACAATAGAAAGATCAGGATCCAAGGCACGGAGTTTCCGGGCGACTGTCATACCATTCATTTCTTTCATATAAATATCCAGAAAACAGATATCGAACTGCTCAGGTTCAAAAGCTTCCAGGAGACTTTCTCCGCTGTCAAATTGTGTAATATCCAAAGTATAAGCTTCATGCTCAAGAGAAGCCTTGATCAGCTGGATCAGGAGCTCTCTGTCATTGACATCATCATCAACAATTGCAATTTTCATATAGCTATCACTCAAAAGCTTTCGTTTATTTTATGTATAAAAGTATAGCATATCGGGGATCGCATATCCAGTTTCTTTTCACAGATTCGACAAAAACCAACAGAAAAACCATTTGTCTAACATTCGCTACCATTTGGGCAACCCTTATTGAAGCTGTCTTCAGAAAAAGGTATAAAAAAGATATATATGAAAAAAAGGGAGGTCAGGATGCAGAGAACAATGCAAAAAAGTGAAGAACTTTATATAGAGAATCCCAGACTGGATCATAAACTCTGCCAGGATCTGATCAACTATGATATCATTTATATACAAGCGTCTTTAGGCTGGGGAAAATATACATTTCTATCTCATTTTTCTGAACATCATCCGGAATATACCATACAGATGCTGGATATTTATAACTTGGATCAACAGCTGTCAGAGCTTCCTGTAAAAGACGGGCAGATTCTGTTGCTCCCGCGGTATGAAAGACTTCAGGATTCTGAAGAAAAGAGCAGATTATGGAAACGGATCCAGAAGCAGGGGCGCAGAGAAAAGTATGTCTTTGCATCCACGATCCCGTTGCCGGAGGAGCTTCTGGCATACAAGGTTTCCGGTCGTCTACTCATCTATGGGAAAAAAGAATTGAAACCGGGAAGGGAAGAAGTAGACAGTTATTTCTGCAAAAAAGGAATTCATCTTTATCCGGAGGAACTGGCCCGGATCGAGCATGATTTTAATAATATGCCCATCTGTCTGTATCTGTTGGAGAATCCACTGCTGAATTCCTCGAGGGGATATTGCCGGATCGTCAGGGAACAGTGTCTGGAGGATCTGTTTTCCTGGATCGAAGTGGATTATTTTCGGACATTCCGGCTGGATGAGCAGTATGCCCTGGTAAATCTGTCCTGCTTTGAGCAGCTGACAGAGGAGCTTGTCTGGACGATCCTTGACATGCCCAGTGAGAAAGCAAGAGAATTTATTCAGATGCTTCGTATGAAAGGAAGCATTCTGGATGACTGTGGAAACGGATGCTGGCAGTTTACTCCGCTGTTCCGCCGCTTTCTGGCCAGGATCATCTATAAATATATGGATCAGGATAAGATGAAAGCCTTGTACAACAGGGCGATGCATTATTATGAGGATAAAAGGAATTATTTTGCAGCATTAAAATTTGCAGATCTTTTGAAAAACAGAGAACAGATCGCATTGCAGATAGACAGACTTTTGTCGCAGAAGTTAGGCTATGATGTATTTCTTTCGCTGGAAGAGTATTGTCTTCATCTGTCGGATGTCTATCTGGAGGAATATCCGAGACTGGTCATGGCAAAGGCCATGCTTCAGGCAATGGAAGGAGACCTGCCAGCTTTCCGTAAATGCGAACAGCTTTTGAATCGTATGCTGGAGAACTGTCTGCCGGAAAAAGGAAGACAGATCCGAAAATGCCAGCTTTTCCTTAAACTGATCGGACCAGGCGGCATGACGCCGGAGCTTCTTGAAGAGGCACAGGAACTGGCGGATCAGGTATATACTTCGGTAGATGTGATGTGGGATCAGCTTCTGGTGCCAGGTCAGATCTCTATTTTGCACGGAGATAAAGATTATTGTTCCTTTTTCCCGCAAAGTGACAAAGCAGGTCTGGGCCTTCTGGCATTGAGAAGGATCGCAGGCAAGAAATATGCTTCAATGGTTTTATATATGCAGGCTGAGGTGAGTTATGAATATAACCGGCTGGATGAAGCACTGGACAGCCTGTCGGAAAGTCTCCGTCATGCCAGACTGGAGAAAAATGAACGGATGCAGAAGCTCTGTAATCTCAAGATGGCAGATCTGATGATCGCACAGAATCAGGCACATGGCGCTGAAGAGTTTTTATTGTATCGTCTGGATGAAGAAGCGGATGCCAAAGAATTGTGGACAGATATCATGAGAGCGCATAAGGTGCAGTTTTACTTGCTGAAAAATGATGAGGCGAGGTTAAATAACTGGCTCAAAAAAGAGGCACCGAATGAAAAGGAAAGATTCTGTACACACAGGTATTACCAGTATCTCATGAAGGCAAAGGTATATATCTGGCAGGAACAGTATGTACAGGCGGGCATGCTTCTTCGTTCGCTGCTGGATTTTGCAGATCAGTACGGGATGATCTACCTGGGGATACAGATCCGTGCCCTGGAAGCCATCATTCATTTCCGATGTGGGAACCCGGCATGGATAGAGAAGCTGGAGCAGGCGATCCTCATAGCGAAAGAATATGGATTTATCCGGGTTCTGGCTGATGAAGGAGAAGCGATCTATGAGCTCCTGGCGGATCAATATGGAAAACAGAATGGCAGACAGCTGGATCCATTTGTCAAGCAGGTGATGACAGCGGCCAGAGCACAGATGCTGATCTATCCAGGATACTTGAAGCAGCGAAAGCTCATGAAGATTGACAGCTTCAGCAGCTACGAAAGAGATGTGCTGCATCTTCTGGCAAAGGGAGAGAAGAATGCGGAGATCGCAAAGGCTCTCTGTGTTTCGGAAAATACAGTAAAGTATCATCTGAAAAATATTTATCAGAAGCTGGGTGCAAAGAACAGAAGCCAGGCGATCAATCTGATCACGGAGTATCATATACTGTAAAAAAGGATACAGACTACCCGTTTGGGCAGTGTGTATCTTTTTTATTTATGTGAAAATAACAGTAGAATAGAGCGCGTATGTATATAGAAGAATCTGGACAATGTGAAAGGAATACATACAACATGGAAGCAGAACGGAAGCTGGAAGAAAAAAAACTACAGGATCTTCGGGAAACATCTGACCGCCTGACAGCGGCCAGCCATGTACAGGTAGAATATTTTGCAAAACATCAGAAGATCGAAGGGTATTATGAAAGTCAGATGCCGGGCAGACTCTTCGGCTGTGACCGGCTTATGAAGCAGGATAATATGTTTGGAACGCTGCAGCTTGGCTATAACCCCAACAGGGAGCGTGTATTTCTGTTTGCCAATATGAAGACTTCCAGATATGACACGGTAGCCAGCCGTTATCAGAAAGAGATGAAAGAATATCAGCAGAAATCTCTGTTAAAAGGGGATAATGAGAACCGGGCATATGTGTCCAGACGCTGGGAGATGTCCACTGTGCTGATCGAGAAACGGGAAAATAAGCCTTGGACAAAGCGCTCCATCGCATCTTATCTTGGACGTGCCAATCTGGAAGCGGTGAGAAAGAATCTTCCATTTTTTATCAAGGATGAAGAGCAGAAGGAGCTGGACGAAAAACGTCAAAGACAGAAGCAGATCCAGAAAGAAGTGTGGGAACTCCGTAGGACACAGGCCATGGAGGCGCAGGAATCAACGGAGGAACGACCGGACTGGGCGGAACAGGAAAAAGACCGGAAAGAATTGCAGGGGCTGCGGGCAGAAGCAGTGCAGGGACTTTCCGTGATCAGTCTTCTGGAATCCATTCTGACCAGAAAGGATGCTTTGTCCAGAACATTCCTTAGGCGGATCAATTATGCTTATGATTTTCAGAAAAAGGATATCAAGAGCTACTATCGGGAGAAGAGAAAGACACTGGAGGAGACAGCCACAGCTGCAGATACAGAAGAAGATCATCCGGGGGATAATACATAATGAACAGATCGGCGGAGCCATTTCATACAGAACAGGAATATTATAAAGAATTGATTGCCTGTGTCCGTCTGTTTCTGGAAGACAATCCAGAGCAGGACAAAATGAAAGCAAGAGCCATACTTCGGCAGAGCAGAGAAAGAGCCAGAAGAACCATCAGAAGCGGTGGAATGATTGCCTTGGAATATATATTCCATGTGCTTCAGTTCAGCGAATTTGAAGCATATATGGTGATCCTCTCATTGAGCAGTGAGCTGGACCATGAACTCAGTCAGATCATCAGCCGTCTGAATACACAGACCTACAGCAGAATTCCAACTATCGGCCTGTGCATCCGCTCTTATGCTGACGAGGAAGAAGAACGGCTGGAGCTGTGGAGACAGTTTGTAGAAAATAAGAAGAAGCTGGGACTTCTGTTTGACAGACTTGAGAATACGGAAGGATCCATGAGTGCTCAGGAGATTCCGCTGAAGCTGGATGGAAGGATCAGCTCCTATCTGCAGGCATATGAGCAGGAGGACGAGGAACTGGGCAGGTTCGTTCGTTTGCAGGCTTCCTGTAAGGGAGAACTACTGATCCAGCAGGAGATCCAGCAGGGACTGCTGCATCTGTATGACCATGGAGCAAGGACCTATTTTCTATGCGGAGAGACAGGATCCGGGAAAAAACTTCAGTGTGGACTTCTCTGTGAGGCGAAGAAGCTGCCGGTTCTCTATGTGGACAGTGTACGGCTTATGGAACAGAGGGAGCCATCAGATCAGATCTGCCGCCGGATCAAACGGGAAGCAATTCTGAAGGGAAATGCAGCCATCTGTTTTACCGGACTTCCGGGAGATGAGGAAGACCGGGTGGATGCACAAAA
>ERZ773162.2034-NODE-2034-length-13988-cov-2.873968_pt1 | contig 13988 bp, 16 predicted proteins | sample MGYA00511113_ERZ773162 | MGnify/ENA primary metagenome ERZ773162 (study PRJEB29015, sample SAMEA2737807) | human gut metagenome | biome: human gut; feature: human-associated habitat; material: faeces | place: China | collected 2012 ... | reverse complement strand
ATTACAAACAATCAATGATACTCTTCACAGAACAGTTAGTCTTATAACTGGAAAAGCAGGAACTGGAAAAACATCAATTATGAGGGCAATTATCAAAGCATATTCAGAAAATCATTATACATTAACTGCGTCTGCATTATCAGCAATGGCAGCACAACGTATTACGGAGGCAACAGAATATCCAGCAATGACAATCCATAGAACTTTGGGGTGTAAGGGACTAAATAGATTTGAGTTCAACAAAGATAACCATATGATTACAGATGTTGCTTTTTTAGATGAAGGAAGTATGGTAAATGCGAACCTGTTTTTGCACTGGTTAGAAGCTATAGGAGATGATACAAGAATTATTATTTCTGGCGATCATAAACAGTTGCCTCCTATTGGTTATGGAAATGTATTTTCTGATTTAATTGGAATGTTCGATAGCTCTATTGTCAGTAAACTTGTTAAACCAATGAGACAAGCTGAAAAATCTGGAATTTTGGTAGATGCAAATTTGATTCGAGAAAATAGAAATCCGATAACAGAAAAAATCCAACCAAGAATGATACATGGAGAATTACAAGACATGTATTATATGTTCCGTAATAACAGGCAGTCTTTGTTTAATATAGCTGTTAAAACATATTTAAAATCCATTAAAACAGATGGAATAGATAATGTGGTTATTGCTGTACCACGAAAGAAAGAATGTTTAAATAGCACTAATGAATTAAATAAAGTAATTCAAGAAAAACTACTTTCTGATGAATTACAGAGCATTGAGGGGTATAATATAACGTTCAAGCTTGGGGCTAGAGTTATACAGGTTGTGAATGACTATGATAAAAATGTTTTTAATGGAGAATTGGGATATATTATAGAAATTGGAGAGCATGAAATAGACAATAAAAAGGTGGAATATTGCATAGTTCGATATACAGACAACTTGGGACAACACAAGGATATTGAATATTTAAAAAAAGAATTGGACGCATTAGATTTGGCATATGCTATGACAGTACATAAGCTTCAAGGTTCAGGTAAAAAAACAGTAATTGGAATTATAGATAATACACATTATCAACTTTTAGACAACTGTATGTTATACACATTACTTACACGGGCAAAGAAAAGATGTTTGTTATTAGCAGAACAACAAGCTTTTTTGAAATGTATTCGTACAAGCCATAATAGCAGAAATACATGGATGTCTTTAAAAAGCACAATTTAAAATAACATAAAGAGGTACATATGCAGAAAGTAATTAAAATTTTTAGAGAAATTCAGGAAACATCAAGCCTGAATCAGAAGAAAACGATTATTGCAGCGAACAAAGATGATGAATCATTTAAGCGGTGTCTGGTATTCTTACTGGACACCAACATCACAACAGGAATTGCAGAGAGCAAAATCAAAAAGTTTGCTGAAAGAACGTGTCTTGCTTTATCGAATGTTCAGCTTTCTTCCTTTGAAGATGTTATGGAATATCTAAAAGTGAATAATACTGGAAGAGATGTAGATATTGCAAATGTTAAGAGATTTATTTGTAAGCATGATTTGAGTGATGAAGAATCAACCTTTTATCTTCAGATGGTTACTAAAAGCTTAAAACTTGGATGTGACAAGAAGGTTGTAAATAGTGTGATTCCAAATTTAATTCCATCATTTGATGTAATGCTTGGAACGCCGATTGAGAAATGTAATTTAAAAGATGGAGAATGGATTTCTATCAGTAGGAAATTAAACGGATGCCGTGCTGCATTTGTTGGAGATAAGATTATGACTCGCCAGGGTAAGGTTTATTCCGGCGTAAATCATATCATTAAGGATCTTCAGAACTTAGGTTACTCCAACATGTTTGTTGATGGAGAGTTATTATATAAGAATAAAGAAGGATTATCTGATTCTGAGGCATTCCAGAAAGGTACTGGAATTGCAATGAGTAAGGATTTAGACAAATCAAATCTTAAATTAGTAGTCTTTGATATGTTCCCTCTCGATGAATTCTGGACAGGAAAATCTAAATTGTCATATCTGGATCGCAATAATAAATATCTAATGCCATTTAAGGCACTCTGTAAAAATTCTGAAAATCTCGAAGTTGTCCCTATGGTATATGAAGGTTTTGATCATAAAGAAATTTGGAAATGGCTTGATTATGCAGAAGCCCATGATTGGGAAGGTTGTATGCTCAATCTTGATACTCCCTATGAATGTAAGCGCACAAAAAATTTAATCAAAGTCAAAAAGTTCTATGATATTTCTCTTAGAGTTATTGGATCAGAAGAAGGTACTGGACGAAATAAGGGTAAGCTGGGGGCTTTAGTTTGCAAATACTATGACAACACAGTAAAGGTTGGAAGTGGATTCAGTGATGAAGAGAGACTGAATCTATGGAAGAACAGAGATGGATTAGTAGGAAAGATTATAGATATCCGTTACAAAGAAGTCACTGTAGATAAAAAGACTGAACTAAAGAGCTTACAGTTCCCTACATTTGGAGGATTTAGAGATCCAGCAGACAAAGCTGTAGCAGATGATGAACAGGAGGAATTTAATTGATTTCATGTAAAGAGTATGTAGAGATAAGGAAAAAGGAATTAAGAGAACAAATTTCAATTCTCAGTAAAAATAATCGTGTGCCTCATTTAGGTGTAATTCAAATTGGAAGTAATGATGCAAGTGAGAGATATATAAAAGGTAAGAAGAAAGATTGCGAAGAGGTTGGGATCGTAGTTACTCATCTTATTTTTAAAGATTATAGCTCTTATGATACTAATGATTTAAAACAAGTGATCAATGACATGTGTGACATTTCTAATTGCGATGGAATTATTGTTCAGCTGCCAATTCCAGATAAATTTGATGTAGAAGAATTACAGAACGCTATTCCTGCTGAAAAGGATGTAGACGGATTTAGAAGAGATTCTATGTTCATTCCATGCACTCCAAAAGGTATGATTGACTATTTGGAATACAACAATGTCAATTTATCTGGAGAATTATGTGTTGTCATCGGAAGAAGCAAAATTGTGGGTAAACCTATGGTAAATCTGCTAATTGATAGGGGAGCAACCGTAATTTGCTGTAACAGCAAAACTAAGGACTTAAAAACCCTTACCCAGCAAGCAAAAATCGTTGTTTCAGCAGTGGGAAAACCAGAAATTTTCGATTTTTCGTATTTCAATGAAAGTCAGATTTTATTGGACGTTGGAATCAATTTAAATGCCTCTGGAAAGCTCTGTGGGGACATTTCAAGGGACGTAAAAGACAAGGTGACTCATGCTACACCTGTACCTGGTGGAGTGGGTCTATTGACCAGATTGGCGTTGTTAGAGAATACCTTTGAAGCGTATAAAATGAATATGGGAGGAATTAAATGCTGACAAATATTACAAGGATTAATGCCGATTGGATTGACGTAAAGAATGAATGTAGAAATACAGTAAATAAGGGAGTGTCTAATAAGGATGCTACTTCTGATTTTAAATGGAAGCTTTTAATCAGTGAACATTCGCCCATTCGATTAATTGATGTCAAATGGAGATGGGAAGGAATTAAGTCATGGATCAGCGTTCATTTCGCAAGACATTGGTTAGGATGGGACAAGTGGATTAGTACGCAGCGAGACGATAGAACAGGTGTTGATCGTAATGAATCCAGACAGGATGCTCCAGTAAATTATGATGGAAAGGGTAATGCTCAGGCTCTTATCAATGTGGCAAGATATCGGCTGTGTATTGGGTCTGCTCATCCTGAAACTAGAAGATATATGGAAGATTTGAAAGTTTCAATCAAAGAAAAGGGCGAGATTGAATTATCTGATGCAATGGTTCCCAATTGTGTATATCGTGGTGGTTGTCCTGAGTTTACTTCATGTGGTTATTGGGAAGCTTTCGTTAAATGGTGTGATACAAAAAAGAATGTAACAATTGGTGACTGCACAATTAGAGAACGCTATGAATTATACAATGAATATTTTTATAAGGAGAGAAAGTGATGCTAACTTTTATTATGGGTAAGACTTGCTCTGGCAAAACCAGAATTGTCGAAGAACTATGTAAAAAATATGGATATCATAAACTTGTTACATATACAACCAGACCAATGAGAAAGGCTGAGAGGGATGGAGTGGATTACCATTTCATTTCAGCCGGGGATTTTGAAGATAAAATCCAAAATAATTTTTTTGCAGAATATAAACAGTATGATACAAATGCTGGAATATGGCTTTATGGAGTTGCTAAATCAGATATTGAAAATGCAGAGAATAAAACTGTATTGATTGTCACACCTGATGGATATAGAGATATCGAAAAGGTATATCCTGATTTAAAATGTAGGTTGTTATATATCTATGCGAATAATAAGACTATTAAAAACAGAGCTTCAAAGAGAGGGGATAATACAGCAGAAATGACACGGCGAATTAAAGCCGATAGTGAAGATTTCAAAGGCGTAGAATCTCTTGCTGATAAGATCATTTACAACAATGATTGTGATGATTTGGATATGGTTCTGGAGAAAATCAATGATTATGTGGAGGCAAATCAGTAATGCTGAAGAAAATATACTTAGATTTTGATGGATGTATCGTAAACAGTATCGCAGCAATCGTATCATTATATAATGAAGATTTTTGCTATTATAAAGATTATCATCCTGTAAACTGGTGGGATGTTGAAAATTGGGGATTTTCTGAATGTAATTGTGCCAGTGAAGAATACATCAATTCATATTTTAATCAGAAACGTTTCTTTGATCGACTGGAATACATGCCTTGGGCGAAAGAAGTAATTTCAATTCTACAAAAATTCTATGATATCACTGTGGTTTCTCACGGACACTCACCAAATTTAAAATTGAAAGAAGAATGGATTAGAAAAAATCTCCCTGGGGTTAAATTTATTGGAGTTAATTTAAAGAACCATAAGGACAAGTCTTGTGTAGATATGACGGGAGTTGCCTTTATTGATGATAACAGTTTAAATTTACAAACCTGTAATGCGAGATATAAGTTTCGTTTTGGAGATGAATATGAGTGGAATAAAGATTGGCGAGGAAAATGCCTATATAACTGGACAGATGTTTATAACACATTTATTGGAGGAGGAAATACTAGGAGTTGATAACTACGAGTGGAATGTTAGCACGAGAGATGCTAAAAGAAGAAGATGATTTTATAACCGTTATGCTTAACGGTAGAGAATATATTATTGAAAGTATTGGACGAGTGTTCGATTATGTTGATTCACCTACCTCACACCGATGCTTAAAGATCAAAGAGTGTGGGGAAGGATATATAAAAAGATAATTTAAGGAAGGAGATACTTAATGAGAGTAATCAAAAGAGATGGGCGCTCTGTTGAATTTAACAGAGAGAAAATTAAGAATGCAGTTTTAGCTGCCTTTAAAGAAGTAGACAAGGAGATTTCCCAAGAAGCTAAGAATAAGGCTAGTGATATTGCTTCTTACATTAATGGGTTAGAAATTGAATCGATTCCTGTGGAAAATATTCAGGATATTGTAGAAGATAAATTGATGGCAAGTAAACGTAAGGATGTAGCAAAAGCTTTTATTCTTTATCGCAATGATCGTTCAAGGATTAGAGAAAACAAAAGCCAGTTAATGAAAGATATTACTGAAAAATTAATGGCGACAAATGTCCAGAACCAAAATGCAAATGTAGATGAAAAATCATTCGGCGGAAGAGTAGGTGAAGCTAGTGATGCAGTTTTAAAGAAATATGCCCTTGATAATTGTATGTCCGAAATGGCAAAAGATAATCATCTTAATAATAAAATCTATATTCACGATCTTAATTCTTATGCAGTCGGCTCTCACAATTGCCTCAGTGTCCCATTTGATAAATTGCTTGCTAATGGGTTTAATACCAGACAGACAGACGTAAGACCTGCGCAGTCTGTTAATACAGCATTTCAGCTTGTAGCTGTTATTTTTCAATTGCAGAGTTTACAGCAATTTGGAGGAGTTTCAGCAACTCATTTAGATTGGACTATGGTTCCCTATGTTAGAAAATCATTTTATAAGCATTGGAAGGATGGAATGAAATATGTTGAACATACAGATCCGTGCTGTGATAATGCAAATTCAGATAAAATTTCTATTGATGATATGGGATATAAAGAATTTGACGGAGCATATCAGTACGCTATGGATATGACAAAAAAAGAGGTATATCAGGCAGTAGAAGGTTTATATCATAACTTGAATACGCTTCAAAGTAGATCAGGAAATCAATTACCCTTTACGTCAATCAACTATGGTACATGTACTTTACCAGAAGGACGTATGGTTATTAAAGCCCTTCTTGATGTTTCCATAAAAGGTATTGGTAAGCTCCACAAGACTTCTATTTTTCCATGTGGAATTTTTCAGTGTATGAAAGGTGTCAATCGTGAATCTGGCGATCCCAACTATGACTTATATAGATTAGCTCTTCGTTCTACTGCGCAAAGATTATATCCAAATTATGCTAATGTCGATTGGTCTGGTAATGCAGGATATGATAGAAATGATCCAAAAACATATTTTTCTACAATGGGTTGTAGAACTGCAAATGGCTGGGATATTAATGGATTTGGTCAGTTAAAAGATGGAAGAGGAAATATTTGTCCAGTTACAATTATCATGCCAACATTAGCAATGGAAGCGATTAATAAAGTTGAAAACGAACATCCGTATGATAATTGGTCAATTACAGAATACGATTATGTAGAAGAATTCATTAAGATTCTCGATAAAAAAATTCATGAAGCAAAATATATGTTACTTGAAAGATTTGAATGGATTTGTTCTCAGTCTGCCGATTCTGCAAAATTTATGTATGAAAATGGATTGATGGAGGGGTATGTTCCAGAAGAAGGTATCAAATCTGCATTAAAGCATGGTACTTTGGGTGTCGGTCAAATTGGATTAGCCGAAACTCTTCAAATTTTAATCGGATGTGACCATACGACAGAAAAAGGTATGGAGCTTGCAAAGCGCATTGAAAAATTATTTTATGATAGATGCAAAGAGTTTAAAGAAGAATATAAGCTAAATTTTGGAACGTATTTTAGCCCAGCTGAAAACTTATGCTATACATCTATGCAGAAATTTAAAGATAAATATGGTGTAATCAAAAATGTTTCCGACAAAGATTTCTTTACAAATAGTATTCATGTCCCTGTATGGACAAAAATGACCCCAATGCAGAAAATTGACATTGAATCTCAGCTTACAGGTTACAGTAGCGCAGGATGTATTACATATATCGAACTTGGTGGAAGTGTAAAAAACAATATTGACGCTCTTGAGACTATTGTAAATTATGCAATGGACAAAGACGTTCCTTATTTTGCAATCAACATTCCAAATGATATGTGTACTAAGTGTGGTTATACAGATGATATTGGAGATAAATGCCCTATTTGTGGATCTACTGAAATTCGTAGACTTCGCAGAGTGACTGGTTATCTAACAGGTGATTATAAAACGGCTTTCAATAAAGGTAAGCAGCAAGAAGTTGAAATGCGTGTAAGACATCAGAAATTCTAAAAGAGGAGAATAGATAAGTAGAGGGGAATTAATTCCTCTACTACTTATTTGTTGAGGTGTTTTACATGGTTACAATTTCAGAAGAAACAAAAAAGAAAATAACAGAAACATATTATCAAAAAGCAATAGTAAAAGCAGAATTAGAAATTGGAAAAATTTATAACAATTTAACAATAACGGGAATTGATTATGATAGAACTAGAGATTCTTATTATAACAAACCGTATAATATAGTTTATGTTTTTACAAAATGTAAGTGTGGGAACGAATCTAAAAATTCAGTTCAATTAAAAAGTATTAAATCTGGACATGTCAAATCTTGCGGATGTTATGCTAGTGAACAAATTGCAAAAAGAAATAAAAAATATTCTACAAAAATCAATAGAATAAAAGTTAATGAGGATAACACAATTACATTATTTGACGATAATGGTAATAAATGTCTTATTGACTCCGAAGATTATAATGTCATAAAAAGATGGTATTGGAGCAAATCCAAAAAACGTGGAAGCATCGACAAAGGATATTGGCTTACAAATGTTAAAGATGATGATGAGTATGATAAAAGTGTTTTGCCAATACACCAAGTTATTGCAAAAATAAAATTTGGTGAATACAGTTCAGATAAAATTCCTGATCACCTTTCTCGTGATACAAACGATAATCGAAAATGCAATATTATTCTAAAATCAAATCAAGAAAACACTCATAATAGAGGATTAAGTAAAGTAAATTCATCAGGTAAAACATGTGTAAGTTTTAATAAACAACAGGATTTATGAACAGCTTATATCACTGTAAATTATAAAACAATCCATCTGGGCGATTTTAAAAATTTTGATGAGGCGGTTAAAAATCGAAAAGAAGCGGAAGAAAAATATGGTTTTACATGTGATGAAAACGTGGCTGCGTATGATGAGGGAGGCAAGAGAGTATCATGAATTATCTAAAAATTGAACATGATGATGTGTGTAATGGGATAGGTATCCGATGTACTATTTGGTTCACAGGTTGTTCACATAAATGTACAGGATGCTTTAATAAAGAAACATGGGATGAAAACAGTGGGATTGAATTTGATATAGAAGCTAAGAAAGAATTATTTGATGAGTTAAGTAAAGATTACATTTCTGGAATTACTTTTTCTGGTGGAGATCCACTTCATGAAAATAATATCATTGAAGTAAACAATATCATTCAAGAAATTAAAAAACAGTTTCCCAATAAAACAATTTGGCTTTATACAGGATATACATGGGAAGAACTTTTCCCAACTGTAATACCAACTGTAACATTAGATTGCTTAGACATTGACAGATTTGTGCGTCAACAAATCATCAAATTTGTGCGTCAACAAATCATCAAATCCTGCAATGTTGTTATTGATGGCCCATATATAGATGATCTAAGAGATATTACACTTAAATGGAGAGGTAGCTCCAACCAGAGAGTAATTGACGTACAGAAAACTCTTCAAAATGGAGAAATAGTATTATGGACAGATTAAATGATATATCTTTGGCGTATTTTAGGGAAGAAATATATCAATACGAAATGATGTTAAAAGGCTGTTTGAATGATGAATATCGAGAATATTTAAATAAGAAGTTGAAGATTTATAAATACGCAATCAGTTTAATAAAAGAATACGGAGGTGATAATAATTGATTTTAAACTTAGACAAAGATGTAACCCCAGAAAAACTTGTCAAAGCAGGTTTCAGAAGTAGATCTGATAACAAGCGATTCTATACATTAAGGGAATATCTTTATAAGGATACAATTTCTCTTTCGATTACCATTGATTTCGCAAAGGATGAAGATGAACAGTTAGAGTGGTATGTAATTGATAGTAATACGGGGACTACATATAATACATTTTATTTTACGCCTAATACCTGTAGAGATCTGGTAAGAGAAGAAGTAATCAGAAGTTTTAATGAAATAATTGGAGAATTATCAAAGAGAAAAATTTTATATATTGTGGAGGAATAATAATGCAGAGAGTTGGAATGTTTCATAAAGTGAGTTTTGAACAGTTTAAAAAAGATATGACAAAGACATTTAGAGATATGTTTGCAGAGGATGTTCTTTTAAATATTTATAAAGAAATTAAGCTTCCAGAACGTGCTACAAGTGGAAGCGCAGGATATGATTTCTTTTCGCCTATTTTCAGTGTTGTCCATAAGGGAGAGAGTGTTGTGATTCCAACGGGAATCCGATGTGAAATGAAGAAAGGATGGTTTTTAGGAATTTATCCTAGATCTGGACAGGGATTTAAATATGGTATCAAACTTGCTAATACAGTAGGAATTATTGATAGTGATTACTACCATTCAGATAATGAAGGTCATATCTTTATTAAGTTTGTAAACGATTCTTGTATTGGGGAGGATGTACCATTAGCTCCAGGAATTGCGATGGCACAGGGAATCTTCATGCCATATGGTCTTGTTTACAATGACAACGTTGATGCTAAAAGAAATGGAGGCTTTGGATCTACAGATGGTAAATAATCCAAATAATAAGTGTGGTAACTGTATCTATTACAATGGAGAAGAAGAGGAAGAATACCAGTTTTGTGATGTCAATGAAAATTGTAGTTAAGGGTTAAAATAACATACAATATATAGTGACTGTTTCGAGAGAAAACAACAATATATAGTAAAAATTTGCCAATGAAACGTGGGTTTCATCTCAGGGATATTGTTGGAGACATACATTTAGAAAACCAGTAGAAGAGGAAGAATAACATATGAGTTTATTAAACGCCGGAATTGCAGCATTTTCATTAATCGTCATGCCCTTAACGGGGCAGACGAACATAAATCAAACAAATATAATTGACACAGTATTAACAGTAGAAGAAATTAGTTGTGAAGCACATTATATGTACGCAATAGCAGAGGGAGTGAATATAAGAAATGCTCCCAATTTAGAATCCACCATTTTAGACCAAACTCTTTTAAATACTCAATTTGAAGTTGTAGGTGAATATAATGGATGGAGTATGATTACAACAGAAGATGGTTATGCTTACATATCATCCCAGTATTTAAGTGATATACCAGTTGGCAATAGATGGAATATTTTGTTAAATGAATCAGAAAAAGATTTATTGGCAAGGATTGTAATGCTTGAATCTGGAAACCAGTCTGATAAAGGACAACAAGCAGTTGTAGAAGTAATCTTTAATCGTATTTATTCCGATGAATGGCCTGATACCTTATATGATGTATTAAGTCAGAAAAGACAATTCTCAACATGGAAAAATCGTAATTCTAAAAGAGCAATCCCAACAGAACAAGTTAAAAGAAATATTGAATTAGTATTAAGTGGTAAGACGGATATATTACCAATGGACACAGTGTATTTTTCCCGTGGTGGAGAAAATTCAAGAGTGGAACGAATTATTGGAGATCATGTCTTTTGTAATAGGTAAGAACGTAAGGGCTATATTGATTTATGGCCCTTACTTTCTATATTTTATATGTGAGGAAAATATGGATAATATAGATAGATACTTGAAAGTAAAAGATATCCAAAAAATTATAGGTTGCAGTGAAAAGAAAGCATATGCTATAATAAAGAAGAAGTCCTTTCCTAAAATTAAAATAGGAAAGCAATACTATATTCCAATAGCAGCTTTTCATGAATGGGAGAGGACGTATATGTTTAAGGAATTTAAAATTGAATAGTGACCTCTGGTTGATGAAGTGTCACCGAAAGTGTCACCGATTTCTTAGTAGTTTTAATTTCATATTCCTTAAACAGAAAAAGTGTGATATAATAAAAATAGAACGTATGTTCTGACAAGGAGTGAAAATATGAAACCAAATGAATTAAAGAAAAAAGTGGACACGATAGACAAGAAATTATCTAAATTAAGTCTTCCTAGAGGTTCAGGTAGCATCCGTTGGAAAAATAAAGAAACGTGTTATTTGGAATATAAAAAGGTTATTCAATACCCAGATGGAACTAGCAAACGTACTACAGTCTATGGTTATGATATTGACGAAGTATTAGAGAACATGAGACAGAAAGAAAAAGATGAGCTAGAAAAATGGAAGGTATCTCAAATTCCATCAAGCGCACAAGACAGTCTATCTTATAACAATAATGTAATCTTTGGGGATGCTATCAAAAACTGGTTCTATAAATTTCGATATTTGAACAAACGAGGTAGATCATTTGATCGAGAAGAATGTACCTTAAAAAATCAGATCTTAAAATATAATATTGCATTTGTAGAATTATCCGCAGTAACCAATATAATTATCCAAGATTTCCTTGTAGAGATTGCAAAGAAATATTCGTATTCAACTGTGAAGAAAACATATGAGCTAATCAATCAATTTTTTGCGTATTACTATTCTAGGAATTTAAATAACAATCCGATGAACCTTGTAACAAAGCTTAATGAATTGGACGTTAAGAAACTTTCCAATAGGACAACAAAAGAAATTCGATTTTTTACCCCAGATGAAATTAAGACATTTGAACATGAAGCCCTTCTTACATGGTCAAATGGACGGCCTAAATATAAATTTGGTGTTGGCTTAATCTTTATGATGTACACAGGACTGAGATTTGGTGAAGCAACGGCTTTAAGATGGAGTAGGATTGACGAAGAGAATAAGTACATTAATGTCCGAACAGCAAATTCTTATGAGAAGGTGAGAGATGAAAATCTAATGGCAATCGGAGGAATGAAAAAATTTGAGGATGAGCCTAAAACCAAAGCTGGTACAAGAAAGGTTTACATGATCTCACAGGCAATAAATTATTTGGATAAATTTAAACAACAGCAAAATCCATCATCTGAAGAAGAATATTTATTTGCTACAGCACCAGGAGCATCACCTGTTAGTTATTATAATCTTAGACGAGCATTTAATTTAATTTGTAAAAATTCTGGAATACAAGAAGTTAATGATGAGATAGGGCTGCACACATTACGTCATACATTTATTTCTATGCTTTGTCGTAAAGGCGTAGACAAAATGGTAATTGCTAAATTGGTAGGTCAATCTGATACAGAAATGATAGAAAGAGTGTATTATCATGTTATGCAAGAAGAAATGGATGCTGCGATTAAAAAGATTGATTCAAAATCTCAAATAGAATCTGTAGAAGACATTAAATCTCCATCTATGATTGCCGGAATCGATGTTGATAAAATAGCGTAATAATTCACTGAATAGGGTATGAGAAATCATACCCTATTTTTACAACCTTGACACGAACATATGTTTATGATAAATTAAAATAAGAACAAATGTTTGCTTTTCTAGGAGGTGTTTCAATGAGAATTACATTAGAAAATTTGAATGAAATTGATTTTGAAAATGAAGATGCAAGGTTACTAATTACAGAAATAGTATATAAACTGAATGGAGTTATTCATATCTTTGATGATAAAACAATCTCTCTTGATTTAGCAATACAGCTTTATAACACTTTGCAGGAAGCTACGGGTGGGATGGAAGAAATAACAGAAGGACAAATGAATCATAAACAGCTGGCGAATAAAGAACAGATGATTTCAAATTTTATTACCGAATTATCAAATAGAAATTTACCATCTCCTAAATTTGTATGGACTCATTGATAGTTCATAACTCCTTACTCATACCACGGAATACCTTGTAAAACGTCACCAGAGCCACAATAAGCCGTTATATTAACATTATTGTATTTTCTATAAGATATTGATGTTAAATGCCTAGAAATACCTTTAAATGAATTATGGGAAATAGTTCTGTCAGATATTGATTTATGGGAGAATAAATGTTATTCTGTAATAAATAAGGAGGGGTATTATATGGCAAATACAGTAAACACAAAATCTAAAATATCAAAGATCTCAGACAAACTTGGAAAATTGGCAAAGAAAATAGATGCAGAAAAAGAGACACTGGAAAGTGACACAAGTCTGGTTGTTGCTACATTAACAGAAAAAGAAGCAAGACAGATTGAGAAAAAAGAGAATGTGATTATTGAAGAGGATGTTCTGCTGAAAGCAAGTGAAGAAGATGATAAAGAATATTCTGCAGAAGAGAAAAGAAAACGCAGACAGGAAATCAAAGAAAAGAAGAAAAAGAGCTTAGAGGAAGCAGAAGAAACAGAAGATTCTGAGAAAGAGAAAACGGAATGGAATCTTCAGGCGATCCGTGCAGAAAATCTGGATGTAAGTGAAGATGCGAACGGAAAAATCAAAGTGGCAGTATTAGACTCCGGTATTGACTATGTAACAGGAATCGACATTGCCGGAAGCGTAAATTTGGTAGAAGAGGACGAGGATATTCTTCCGATCTTCCAGGATATGACAGGACATGGAACAGGAATTGCAAGTATTATTGCTGCAAATGGAGAAAACGACATTAAGGGTATTAATCCTGATGTGGAATTATATTCCGTTAAAATTTTGGATAAAGAGAATTC
>ERZ773162.2030-NODE-2030-length-14005-cov-6.437706_pt1 | contig 14005 bp, 10 predicted proteins | sample MGYA00511113_ERZ773162 | MGnify/ENA primary metagenome ERZ773162 (study PRJEB29015, sample SAMEA2737807) | human gut metagenome | biome: human gut; feature: human-associated habitat; material: faeces | place: China | collected 2012 ... | reverse complement strand
ATCTTCTCGCGGCGCATCTGCTTCTCGGCCTTTTTCGCTATCTGGACCGGCGAGATGGGGGCGTCGAACATCTTGTCGGCAGCGCCCTCGAACGTGTCTTCCATCCTGCCTTCGAATCTCGAAAGAAAGCCCATTGCATCTCCTTTAATGGTGCGTGGCTCGAACCTCGGCGGATGCCGGGTTCGCGCACGGGAGGCAACGCCGCGCTGGCGTGTTCCGCGCGATCGCGTGCCCAAACGCAACCAGGTTACTTCATGTGTCCCTGCATATGACTATGCAATGTTCCATCTTGCCATAAACCCCCTGCCCGCGCCCCATCCTTTACGCAATCGTCATTATTGTGAAGCGGGGCTTGCGCGAGGGCGTGGACGATAGGGAAGCGGGATCTGCGAGGGTGCGGACGATTGGGAAGCAGGGGTTACGCCGGAGTGCGGGTGGCTGAGAGGCGGGGTTTGCGCGAAGGCGTGGACGATTGGGAAGCAGGGCTACGCGAGGTTGCTGACGAATTTGCGCGCTCGTTGCGCCGTGGTGCGAGCTTGCGTTTCTCCCTCGTAGTCGCGCGTCGACGGTCGGTTGCGTACCCAAAGCGGAAATACGACCCGTATTTGTAAGTTTTTCGACTTCGTGGCACGCGCGGCAATCGTTTTCCCTGGTCGAGGTGTTCGCCGATTTGTCACGGTAGTGCGTGCGCTTTTGAGATGCGGAGAAAAGCCTGGTCAGAACATCTCATGAATAAGAGGCGTTGCCACAAGGTCGAAAAATTTGCAGAAGCGCCCTCGAAAACCGTTTCTTGCTCGCGTTGACGGCGTAGCTGCAAGGGATGTCGTGCGGTTGTGCGAGCGCGAAGGCGCCTGGCGTTTCAGCGGGAGCTGGGGTGAGGCGAACCTTGCGTCGCGAACTGCACGACGGCGAAGGGGAACGCCGTGCAACCGCGCGAGCGTGTCGAGATCGTGCGAACGCGCCTGCGGATCGACGACCAGGTTTGTGCACGGAACGCGGGATTTGCGAGCGGTCGCGGAGGCCGCGCGCTGCAATCGGCGAGGGGCAAGCTCGCTATTCGGCGGGATCCGCAAGCTCGACGAGGCGCATGAGCTCCTGCTGGCTGTGGACGTTCGTCTTCTTGTAGACGTGGCGGATGTGCGACTTCGCCGTGCCGTTGGCCACGACCATGGCAGAGGCCACCTCGCTGGCCGAGCACCCCTCTAAGAGCAGCGTGAGCACCTCCTTCTCGCGCTCGCCCAAACCGCAGGCGGCAGCCACGCGATCCACTTTGGCGCGACGGGCCGCATCGAGATCTCCCGTCGCCTGCTCGCCCTCGAAAAGCTCCGCCGAACGAGTCGGCGTGACACCCCGTCTCACGAGGATGATCATGGCGGCGTTGGCAGCCAGAATAGACAGCAGAACCATGATGTTCGACGCGAATTGCTCGGCGAATGCGAAGCAGAGCGCCATGCACAGGCGGCCGACGAGACATCCGGCGGCAAACGCCACCATGAGGCTCGTGAAGGCCGCAAGAGTGCGCCGCCGACTCCCCTGCGCGCTGGCGCACAGGAGCACGACGGCATAGGCGAGGAAAAGGAACATGCCGAGCGCTGCCAGATCGAAGGAAAGCGCAGGCTCGAGGTGAAGATAGGAGGCAGCTATGACGGCCACGATGATAGCGGGCACGGCGATGGTCGTCAGCGGGAGGACTGCCGCATTTGCCAAGAGCACCACAGCGCAGATAAGCAGCATCGGGGCGAAGAAATCCCCCGATGCATAGGAGGCGCTGTCGCCCCCGATACCGGCAAAGGCGATGGCCGTGATGAAGGAGAAGCTGAACAGAAACGTCGCCGAGGCCGGGTAGCGGAAGGCATCCGCCGGCACGGCCGCGGGCGCAGCGGCGTCGTCTCCCTCCTTGGCCTGCTCCGTGCGCAGCTTGCGAGAGAGCACGAACGTCCCCAGGAACATGAGCACCCCCATGCACACGCACAGCTTTACCGCCTCCAGGCCCGAGAACACCCAGATGACGAAGGAGGCGAACACGCCCGCCAGCACGATATTCCAAATCACCGAAAAGGAGCGGCGATCGATGTGCACGGCGAACCACGAGGTCATGGCCACGGGCAGATAGACGCCGAAGATAGCGCCGCAAACCCAGTTGACGGGCTCGGGCACGTGGATGCCCGCCCCGAACAGCACGCAGTACAGCACCAAGCTCGCCTGCACGAGGAGGGCCAAAGTCCAAAGCCATCGGCTGCCCACGGCAAGGCGCCCGCTCTGCCGCAGCCTCCGCCCAAGCATCAGCGCGCAGAGGACCTCGGCGACATAGGAAGCATCGGTATAGGAGAACATGAACGCCGAGGTGTGCCACATGGCCGGCCAGAAGTACACCTGGCCCACGAAGGCCAAGTTGCAGGCCAGACCTACGAACAGACTTATGGATCCAGCGCTTCTGAAATGCTCCTCGAACCCGAGGCGCAGCCCCGCGATCGTGTCTCTCAGATGTTTCATCGATTGCCCCTCCCCTTTTCGCTGCCACCCATGAAACCACAAAAGGCAGATAAGCGCCAGCGGCAAATTGGCAGTCTCTCCTCATTTCCAGAAAGGTGGGTTAGCGGGATAGGTTAGCAAGTTCCGCCATCGCTAACCTACAGGTTATCTCTCACGCTAACCTCAATGCTGCCGCTAAAGTGACCAGCGTGATCGGGGACACCGCGATCCCCGGAGCGCCGGAGCGAGTACGTCACGCGACGTCTTCGCCAGACATCAACCCGGCGCGAAGATACCGACCACAAGGGAGTGGAAAATGGGAAAATATACCCGCCGACAGTTCATCACCAGCGCTGGTGTCGGCATGGCCGCCGTCGCCGGCCTCGGCCTTGCCGGCTGCGCGCCGCAGACCCCGGCCGATAAGGCCATGGCCAACACGGGCAACGGGGGAACCACCTTCGCCGACACCATCGCCTGGGACGGCGAGTACGACGTCGTCGTCATCGGCTTCGGCGGCGCCGGTGCCGTGTCCGCCTGCTACGCCGCCGACGCCGGCGCGAAGGTGCTGCTCATCGATAAGGCCCCTCAGGGCATGGAGGGCGGCAACACGCGCTTCTGCGGCCAGATCATCCTGAACTCCGACGACAAGGAGGCCATGCTCGCCTACAACAAGGCCATGGCCGGCGATTTCGCCGTCGATGACGAGCTCATGGACGTGTACGCCGAGGGCCTGACCCAGACGAAGACCATGCTGCGCGACTTCTTCGGCGTCCCCGAGGAGAACTTCCTCGATTGGAAGGAGGACTCCTCCGCCCAGCCGATGATCGCCATGTTCATCCCCGAGTACCCCGAGCTCGAGGGCGGCGAGGCGCTGCACGTGCTGACCGTGAGCGACAACGTGTGCAACTCCGCGCTGTGGAAGACCTACCGCAACAAGGTCATGTCCATGAGCGACAACATCGACGTGTGGTACATGTCCCCGGCCACGAAGCTCTTCCAGGATCCGGTCAGCCGCGCCGTCATCGGTGTGGAGATCGACAAGGCCGGCGACACGGTGAACATCCGCGCCAAGAACGGCGTCGTCATGACCATGGGCGGCTTCGAGAACAACAAGCAGATGGTCGAAGACTTCCTGGGCCTCACCAAGAGCACCCCGGCCGGCACCCTGTTCAATACCGGCGACGGCGTGAAGATGGCCATGGGCGTCGGCGCCGATCTGTGGCACATGGAGGCCTACGAGGGCAACTGCTTCGCGCTCGGCGGCATCTCCTTCGTGGTGAACGAGGATCAGCACGCCAAGACGTTCAACGACCTGCGCAACCTTTCCGGCAGCGTCATCGTCGTGGGCAACGGCGGCGAGCGCTACCTGCGCGAGGACGTGTACAACCGCCACGGCCATGTGCCGAGCAACGGCGACTGGGTAAATGTGAAGCGCCCGCGCAACACCTACATGGTGTGGGACGCCGCCCAGAACGAGGCCATCGCCGAGTACCACGGCATCCCGGCCGGGTTCGAGGATCAGGTCGTCTCCGCCGCCACCATCGCTGAGCTCGAGAGCGCCCTCGGCATTCCGGCCGGCAAGCTCGAGCAGACCGTGACCGATTTCAACAAGATGGCCAACGATGGCTATGACCCGGCCTTCTTCCGCGCCGCCGAGACCATGCGCGCCTTCGGCGAGGGCCCCTTCTACGCCATCGAGATGATCCAGGCCTTCCTGAACACCCAGGGCGGCGCCCGCCGCAACGCCCGTGCCGAGGTCGTGGGCACCGACGGCGAGCCCATTCCGCACCTCTACTCCGCCGGCGAGTTCGGCGGCATGACCCCGTACCAGTACAACGGCGGCGGCAACATGGCCGAGTGCCTCATTTTCGGCCAGCTGGCCGGCGTGGGCGCGGCGGCCGAGAAGGATCCGCTGCCGACGCTCCCCATGGGCGTGGCCTCCGAGATCGTCTACACCCAGGGCAGCGGCAGCCACGAGGTCGATCCTGACCCGACCGCGTCCGCGAAGCTCGGCGAGAACGAGTACCTCGGCACCTCGACCCTGTGCATGGGCAACGAGCTGGCGGTGAAGGTGAAGGTGGAGGGCGGCAAGATCGCTGCCATCGACATCGTGCAGCAGCAGGAGACCGCTGGTGTGGGCAGCTTGGCGCTCGACGCCCTGCCGGCCCGGATCATCGAGGCCCAGTCCACCGAGGTGGATGCCGTAGCCGGCGCCACCGTCTCCTCCACGGCTCTGAAAGACGCCGTGAACAACGCCCTCGCCCAGGTGAAGTAGCTCGCCTGATGCGATAGGGGCGCACCCGAGCGCCCCGCAATCCCTCCCCACGAGATCGTGGCCCGCTCTGGGCCTCGATCTCGTTTTTTCCAGCCGCGAATCGACGATTGTTCCGTTAGAACCGTCGATTTGTGGCTAGCATTTTCCCGGAACAGCCTAATCCGAAGAAAAAGAAGCCCCGGATTGACGATCTTTACAGAACAACCGTCAATCCGGGGCTAGCTTTTCGGAGCCGAAAGCGCCTACGCAAGCTCGGTGATCTCGAGCGTGCCCTCCTTCACCAACTGATAGGTGTCGCGGGCGATCATGTACTCCTCGTCGGTGGGAATGATAACGATGCGCACCTCGGAGTCGTCCGTGGAGATCTCGCGCTCGCCGCGCAGGCCCTTGCGGTTCTTCTCCAGGTCGATCTTGATGCCGAGCGGCTGCAGACCCGCGAAGATCATGCGGCGCATCTTGTCGCAGTTCTCGCCCACGCCGGCCGTGAGCACGATGGCATCGACGCCGCCCATGACGGCGATGTACTGGCCGATGTATTTCTTCGCGGAGTTCGAGTACATGTCGTAGGCGAGCTGGGCGCGCTCGTCGCCCTCCTCGGAGGCCTGGCGCACGCTGCGCAGGTCGTTGGAGATGCCAGAGATGCCCAAAAGCCCGCTCTTCTTGTTCATGAGGTCGTTCACCTCGGCCGCCGTGAGGTTCTCCTTCTCCATGATGAAGGGGACGATAGCCGGGTCGATGGCGCCGCAGCGGGTGCCCATCATAAGGCCATCGAGAGGCGTGAGACCCATGGAGGTGTCAACGGCCACGCCGTGGTCGATGGCGGAGATGGAGCAGCCGTTGCCCAGATGGCAGGTGATGAGCTTCAGGTCCTCCAAGGGCTCGTCCATGAAGGCGGCCGCGCGCTCGGCAATGTAGCGATGCGAGGTGCCGTGGGCGCCGTACTTGCGGATGGCGTGCTTCTCGTACAGCTCGTAGGGCAACGGGTACATGTAGGCCTTCGGCGGAATGGTCTGGAAGAACGAGGTGTCGAAGACGGCCACCATGGGCTTGCCGGGCATCTGCTCGCGGCAGGCCTCGATGCCCATGAGCGCGGCCTTGTTGTGCAGAGGCGCGAGCTCCGCCAGCTCGTCGATCTTGGCGACGACATCGTCATCGATGAGCACGGAGCGATCGAAGTACTTGCCGCCCTGCACCACGCGGTGCCCCACGGCGTCGATGTCGTCCAAAGAATCGATGGCCTTGGTAGGGCCGCTCGTCAGCGCCTCCAGCACGAGGGCCATGGCGGCGTTATGATCGGGCATGGGGGTGTCGATGACCACCTCATTCTCGTCGATGCCGTGCTTGTGGAAGGCCTCGGCGGAACCGACACGCTCGCAGATGCCCTTGGCGAGCACTTCATGGGTTTCAACATTGATGAGCTGGTACTTCAGAGAGGAAGAACCAGCGTTGAGGACGAGGACGTTCAATGACTTACCTCCTAATCAATAGTTTCCCCTATTTTAGGAGTGCACGCAGGGCGCGTCGCACCTGCTCGCGTCCTTATCGGCAAGCGGAGCGCCGCTCACCGATTGACACCCCGTCATCTTTTCCGTTGAATTGCGAAGGTGGCTCCCCGCAGGGGGCGACCTTGGTCGCCCCTTCCAACTGAAGACATCATTCCGGTCGTAGGGGCAGATCAAGGTCTGCCCCTACGGAATCTGTCGCGCCGTCACCGTTCTAGGAGAGGGTCGTGTCCTGGGTCTCGTCGTCGGGGGCGGCCACCAGCTCGCCCATGAGCACCTCCACCTGCTGCTCGGCGGCGCCCAAGCGCTTCTGCAGCGAACCCAAGAGCACCACGCCGCGCTCGTAGGCGGCGAGGGACTCCTCCAGTTCCAGCGTATTGCTCTCCAGCACGGAGACGATGGACTCCAGCTCGCTCAAGGCCTCGCGGAAGGTCAGCTCTTCCACCGGCTTCTTCTCGTCAAGGTTCGCGGCATCGCTCATAGCGCTTCCTTTCTCATCGTTGCGTGTATCACTCGTCGCTGCGCGTATCGTCAGCCCCAAGCCTCGACGGCGCTGTGGATGCGGCGGATATCGTCCACCGTGCAGTCCAGCTCACCGTCGGAGAGGGTCACCACGAGACGCTCCCCCGCCGCGACGCCGCCCACCGAGCTCACCACTCGGCCGTCCTCCCCCTTGGCCATGGCGTAACCGCGGCCGATGATGGCCAGAGGCGACAGATCGTGCAGGCGCGCCGCGCTCACGGCCACCGACGCGCGATAGGGGTCGGTCATCGCCGCGCCGGCGCGCATCAGGCGCCCCCGCGCACCATCGAGCTGCTGCCGGGAGCGCTCGCCGAAGTGCTCGCCGAGGTAGCCGAGGCGCCCTGCAGCGGCGCCCACCGCTCCTCTGGGCGCCGAGAGCAGCCCGGGCAGCATGCGCCCCAAAGCCTCGCCGATAAGCCCCAGCCTGTGGCGATCCTCGCGCAGCGCCTCCGGCAACGCGCGGCTGAGGCGGTCGGACAGGTCGTCCAAGGCCAGCGCCTCGCCGTCGAACAGGCGCGTCGGCTCGCGGAACAGCGGTAGGGAAGCCACCCGTTCCATCTTGATCGACAGCGCGTCCAAACGACGGCTCTCGGCATGGCCTATGGCGGCGCCGAGCCCCTGGATGCGGGCGGCGATCTCACCCTGAGCCGGCGCCACGGCCTCGGCGGCCGCCGTGGGCGTCGAGGCCCGCACGTCGGCCACCATGTCGGCGATGGAGGTGTCCGGCTCATGTCCGATGCCCGTCACCACGGGCACGGGGCAGGCGGCAATGGTGCGCGCCAGCCGACGGTCGTTGAAGGGCATGAGATCCTCGAAGGATCCGCCGCCGCGCACGAGGAGCACCACCTCAGCGCCGGCGAAGACCACCTTGGCCAGACCGTCCACGAGCCCGTCGGCCGCCCCGGGGCCCTCCACGGGAACGCCGGCGAACAGGATGCGGGCCAAGGGATACCGCCGTCGCAGGGTTCGCAGCACGTCGTGGACGGCGGCGCCGCGCGGCGAGGTGACGAGCCCTATGGTCTCGGGATAGGCGGGCAAAGGACGCTTGCGGGCCGGATCCATCAGTCCCATGGCCTCGAGCTCCTGCGCCAAGTTGGCCACCTGCAGCCGCAGCTGCCCTTCGCCGGCCAACGACACCGAGAACACGTCGAAGTTCATGCGCCCCTTGGCCGCGTACAGCGAGAAGCGCCCGGTGAGCTCCACCAGGGCACCGACGGAAAGCGCCACACCCGAAGCCTGGTAGCGGTTCATCCACATCATGCACGGAAGCGAGGCCTTCTCATCCTTCACGGTGAAGTACACGGCCTTGTAGCCGGGCTTGTCGTTCACCTCGGAAACCTCGCCCACCAGGCGCACCACCACCTCTTCCAGGGCATTCTTGGCCAGGCCCATGGCCGCCGACACCGACAGCGCCGGGGCGGCTTCCTCTTCCGTTGTCGTCTCGCGCTCTTCCACCGCCACAGCAGGCTCCGTTTACTCCTGGCGCTGGCCGAGCAGCCACAGAAGCTGCAGGATGGAGGTGAGGGCGGCGGCCAGATAGGTGAAGGCGCAGGCGCGCAGAACGTCGAAGGCGCCCTTGCGCTCCTGGGCGGGCAGGCCGATCTGACCCATGTAGGCCATGGCGCGCTGGGAGGCGTTGAACTCGACGGGCAGGGTCACCAGCTGGAAGAGCACCACCACCGCGTACATGATGATGGCCGCGGTGGTAAGACCGGCGATGTTCAGGACGATGCCAGCCATGAGCAGAAAGATCCAGGCGTTCGAGGCCAGGTTCACCGCCGGCACGATGGCCCCGCGGATCTTCATGGGCGTGTAGTCCTGGGCGTACTGGCAGGCATGGCCCACCTCGTGGCAGGCCGTGGCCGTGGCGGTGATGGTGCGCCCGTCGAAGGCCTCGGGCGAGAGCGTCACCGAGTTGCTGCGCGGGTCGAAGTAGTCCTGGCCCGGACCGCCGCGGAAGACCTGCACATTCGAGATGCCGTAGTAGGAAAGCATCTGGCGCGCCGCCTCGGCGCCGGTCAGCCCCGTGGAGTTCGCCACATGGGAGTAGGTCTTCAGTTTGTGGTTCACGTACCACTGGGCGCCCATGCCGATGACGAGCGTCGCGACGATGAGCATGAGGTAACTGCTGGAAATCATAGGGTTCTCCTTGCGTATGCCTTGCATTTTTGGCAGTCAATTATAGGCATGGGAGCGCCCCGGTCGCCCGGGAGGCGCCGAAAGCGTGAAAGATACGTAACCGCCTCAGGAACGCGGCGTCACCACGAGTCCTTCGGGGCCGAGGGACAGGGCGAGCCGGCCGGCGAGAAGCTCCAGCAGCTCGTCCCCCACCATGGCGCGGCGCCAGCCGCGCAGCACATCGACATCGGCGGTGTAGCCCCGGGCGACGCGGGCGAGCTCCGTCCGGGAGGCCAGCGTCTGCATGGCGATGTCGTTCTCCTTGGCGCGCAGCCGCACGAGCGCCTCCATGAGATCGAGCTCGGCATCGACGTTGCGCTCGCTCTTCGGCGACTTGTCCAGCTCGGGCCACGTATCGGGCGCGGCATCGAGACCCCGGACGAGCACGGTGGCCACGGCCCGGGCGTCCCGAGTGTTCAGCTTCTCGCGCACGCCGCGGATCAGGAACAAATCGTCGATGGTGCGGGACTCGCGACGGCAGGCCTCGACGATCTGCTCGTCGGTGAGCACCCACTTGCGCGGCATATCGCGCTCCTGAGCCGTCACCTCGCGCCAGCACGCCACCTCCCGTGCCGCCGAGAGCTGCCGGCGCGTAAGCTGGCCCACGCGCTTGAGCCGCTTGTAGCGCTCGAAGGGGTCGCTCTCGTAATGGGCCGGGTCGCTCATGGCGGCGAAGTCGTTGTCGAGCCAGTGCAGACGCCCCTTCGCCTCCAACTTCTCCACCATGATGCGGTACATCTTCGGCAGATAGATCACGTCGTCGGCGGCGTATTCCAGCTGGGAGGTGGAAAGGGGTCGGCGCGACCAGTCGGTGAACGAGTCGCTCTTCTTCAAGTTCACGCCGCACAGGCTGTGCACCAAAGGCCCGTAGCCGATCTGCTGGGTGTGGCCCAAAAGGGTGGCCGCCACCTGGGTATCGAACAGGGGCGCGGGCAAAACGCCCAGCTCGCGATAGAGGATCTCCAAATCCTGGCCGCCGGCGTGGAAGAGCTTCACGATGGAAGAGTCGGTGAGCAGCGGGGCGAGCACCTTCATGTCCTCGATGGCGAAGGGATCCACGACGGCCACTTCCGCATCCGTGGCCAGCTGAATGAGGCAGAGGTTCGCGTAGTAGGTCTTCTCGCGCAGAAACTCCGTATCAATGGCCAAGACCGACGACGAGGCCGCTCTGCGCACGAAGGCCTCCAGGTTTTCTTGGCTTGCAATGTATTCCACGACGGTCCCTGTCTGTAAGAGATGAGGTTGTAGTACCATCCTATAATAGCAAGGGAAAGGAATTATGTGAAACTCCTCATCGTGAACAACCTGGCCTCCGGCTTCCGCGACGGGGCCATTTACGACTTCATGCGCGCCTTTGCGTCCGACGGCGACGAGATTTGCGTGCGCTGCACCGACGGCGATACCGACCTCGCCGATTTTCTGCGCGACGCCGAGAATTTCGACGCCGTGGTAGCCGCCGGCGGCGACGGCACGGTGGCCTCGGTGGCCTACCTTTTGGCCGAGACGGGCATCCCGCTGCTCCCCTTCCCCGCCGGCACCGCGAACCTGCTCGCCATGAACCTCGCCTCGCCGGCCGAGCCCCACGCGCTCGCCCATCTCATGCGCGAGCAGCGCCTCATGGATTTCGACATCGGGGAGATCGAGCTCTCCAACGGCGAGCGCTTCGGATTCTCCATGATCGCCGGAGCCGGCTACGACGCCGCCATCATGGAGGGCGCGGAGCCCTCCAAGCGCCTTCTGGGCCCCATGGCCTACTTCACGGCGGCCTTCGCCAACTTCGCGCCGCAGTTCTCCCGCATCACGCTCACCATCGACGGGAAGACCGTCGAGACCCAGGGCGTGGGAGTGCTCGCCATCAACTTCTCGAAGCTGCAGTTCGACATCTCGCTCGTCCACGAGAACCTGCCGCGCGACGGCATGTTCGACATCGTGGTCATGAACACCCACGACGCCGTGGGCCTCATCCCGGCGATCTTAAGCTGCATGCTCGACCGCGCCGGCGAGTTCCCCGCGCGCCCCGATGTGATGGAGGTCTTCCGCTGCCGGGAATGCACCGTCGTCGCCGACCCGCCGCTGGACGTGCAATACGACGGCGAGGTGACGGGGACGACCACGCCCTTCACCGTGCGCATGCTGCCCGAGGCGGCGCGCTTCGTCGTGAGCGAGGAGTGCCTGAAGCTCTTCGGCGAGGAGAGCGCTTCGCCGCTTAATCTCGACTAGGGTCGCACACGACGAGGCCAGCGCGCTCGCCCAAGGGCCCCCGGCTCGCTCCTTCCCTTCCACGGATCCACCACCCTCCCCTTCCGTGAAAAGAGCGGCCCCGGCGCGATTGCCGGGGCCGCTTTCTCGTTTCGACCGAAGCGTCGCTACACGAGGCCGGGCGTCGTCACCAACAGGTAGATAGACAGGCAGGCCGCCGCGATGATAACGACGAGCACCACCTTGTCCAAGGTGCTCTGGAAGTACTTCTCGCCGCGCTCCTTCTTGCCCCAGATGTACATGACGATACCGGGCACGTACAGAAGGCACATGAGGATGACACCGAGCACGCCTGCGGCCCACGACAGGAACAGGCTGTAGACGACGCCCACGCAGCCGAGGATACGCCACCAGAGAATCGGCCCGCTAAGGTGCCCCTTGAAGGCCTCGGGCTCCTTGAAGGCCACTTTCGCAAAGTAGGCGGCGGACAGCAGGTACGGCAGAAGAATCATGCCAGCGGACAGCGTGTAGAAGAACTGGTAGGTGGAATCGGTGAACAGCCAAGTGATGAGGAACAGCTCGATGATGATGTTCGTGACCACCAGCGTCACCACCGGCGCGCCCTTCTTGTTCGTCTTGGCGAAGGCCTTGATGAACACGCCCTCCTCGGCGGCCTCGAAGGGGGACTCGCTGGCGAGCACCGTATAGCCGAGCATGGCGCCGATGAGCGAGAGCGACACGGCGAAGTTGATGAGCACGGCGCCCCAATCGCCCACGGCGGCCTGCATCACGTAGGCCAGAGCCGGGTTCTCAAGGTTGGCCAGCTCGGAGAGCGGCATAACGCCCATGGAGAGGATGGACACCGTCAGGTACAGCGTCAGCACGCAGATGAACGCGATGATAGTGGCCTTGCCCACGTCCTTCGCCTTCTTGGCGCGGCCGGAGATGGCCACCGCGCCCTCGATGCCAATGAACACCCAGATGGTCACCATCATGGCCGTCTGCACCTGGTCGACGAAGGCGAGCGACGGGTCGGCTCCGGTGGTGAGGTTCGCGATGAAGATGTCGGGTTTGAAGGCGCCGATGAAGATGATGGCGATGATGCCGATGAGCAGGGGCACGAACTTCGAGATGGTGATGACCGCGTTGATGAGGGTCACCTCGCTGATGCCCCGGCTCACGAGGAAGGCGTAGAACCAGATGATGCAGGAGGCGCCGATGACGGCGTAGAGGTTCGTGCCGTTGCCGAAGATCGGGAAGAAGTACGACAGCGCGCCGAACAGAAGCGCCGAGAAGCTGACCGTGCACAGAAGGGCCGAGATCCAGTAGCCCCAGGCACTGTTGAAGCCGAGGAAGTCGCCGAATCCCGTGGCGGCGTAGGTGTAGATGCCGCCCTTGAGGTCGGGCTTAACCCGGGAAAGCGCGAAGAACGTCATGACGAGGCAGAACACGCCGATGGCGGAAATGCCCCAGGCGGTCAGTATCGCCCAGCCGCTCGCGCCGCCGGCCGCCGCATCGCCCGACAGCGAGAACACGCCCGCGCCGACGATGAGCGTGATGACCGTGGTGACCATTCGAAACAAGCCGATGCCCTTGGGGTTGGTCACCCCGTCCGCTGCGGCCTGGGGCACGGCGGCCCCTGTCGTGGTCATTGATTCTGTGCTCATGGAAAGACCAACTCCTCGGTAGGGGAACATTGAGAACAATGATACCCCAGGTGAGGTTATTTCGCTTCCACAACTTTTCCACGTAAGGGCTGTGTTACGAAAACTTGCCGAGATAACGAAAAAGGTCGGAAGAAAAGTCTTCCGACCTGCGAATTCATGGTGCGCGATACAAGATTTGAACTTGTGACCCCCACCGTGTCAAGGTGGTGCTCTCCCCCTGAGCTAATCGCGCATTCCGGGTTGCCGCCTCGCTTTCGTTCAGCAGCGAGTTAGTAGTTTAACAGATCGCCGCTCCCTGTCAAAGGGTTTTTCAGGATTCCTTGGAATCGGCGGCAGATGGCGCGGATGCGGGGGCAGGAGCCTGGCTTCCCTCATCGATCGCCGGCTCCCCTTCGGGAAGCTCGCGGCCCGATGCCGGGGCAATCTTGTCGTAGTTCCAACCGTTGGTGTACTTGGGAGGCTGCACCACCGCATAGCGGGCGCCGCACTTCTCGCAGATAACGACCTTGCCGGCCTTCGGGCGGAACATCCACCACACCACCCCGGCCGTGGCAAGGGTGACGACGACGGCCAGCACGATGAGCATGTCCATCATGCCCACCTCGGCGGCATCGCCGGTCGTGAAACCCGCCAGAGCCACGAGCACCCACAGGCCGAGGATGTAGATGGCGAACCCTGCCACGAGGACCTTCGCAACGCCCCGAGTCGGCAACGCCCCCTCGTACTGGGTGGCGCGGGCCTTGCACTCGCGGCATTTTACTTTGCTCGTCTCCATGGGCAACCGCCTCTCACGGCCGAATCTTTTCATGCTGCCATACTACCATAGGGTGACGTTCATTTTGTGCACGCGATCAACGAGCGAAGCAAAGTCATCTCAGCTCGCCGGGAAACCGAACGCTGCAGCTTTCCGCACCGAGCACGACGCAAAGAGGGCTCTTCCAGCAAAAAGATCGAGAGCCCGCAGGCTCTCGACTCGTGAAATCATGGAGCGGACAACGGGATTCGAACCCGCGACCCTCACCTTGGCAAGGTGATGCTCTACCAGCTGAGCCATGTCCGCATCGCGAGGAGATACTATAAGGGAAGTGGCCAGGCGATGCAAGCCCTAATTTCAAGAAATTCAAGACTCGTCCGCAAACGGCCGCCCGGGGTTGATTCGCGAGTTGATCCGTACACCTTCACTTTTTCTC
>ERZ773162.2013-NODE-2013-length-14118-cov-104.762640_pt1 | contig 14118 bp, 14 predicted proteins | sample MGYA00511113_ERZ773162 | MGnify/ENA primary metagenome ERZ773162 (study PRJEB29015, sample SAMEA2737807) | human gut metagenome | biome: human gut; feature: human-associated habitat; material: faeces | place: China | collected 2012 ... | reverse complement strand
ACCGGTTAGGAAATGAGCCGGTCAAGTACATAGCCATACTGCGATGGCTATGAATACTACGAAAGGAGGATGCACAAAGTGTCGAACTGCAAAACGATTGCTATATGCAATCAAAAAGGCGGAGTTATGGGGTACAAAATGATTGACTCCGGCAATATCAAAGATTGCCTTTATTCCGATACCGACTACACCGAATGGTATGTTGACAAGTACGGAGACCTTAGAACCGATGAAAGCGCAAGAAAAGACGACAGCGTGAGAGCAATGCTGCGCATAGAGCCAAAACCAAGGCGGAACGCTGGGCGGCGAATGACGGTCATAAGTACCCGAAGCGTATCTGCGAACAATGCGGCAAAGAGTTTTATCCGAACAGCACAAGGCAGAGATTTTGCAATACTGACTGTACAAAAGCCCATCAGCAGGCAGAAGCAATGTTTTCTCGGCTGGTAAAGCAGCTTTCCGAAAAAGAGGGCGTAACGGAAGTGCTCAAAGCGGAAAACCAAATTCTGTGGGTACAGAGGATGAACAATATCCGCAGCGCTGCAATGGAAATCGTTTCGAGTGAGCTTATATACTGTTAATACTAAGTAAGAAAAGTCGCTGTCAACAGACGGCGGCTTTTCCTTTTCGGGAAGTATCCAAGAAGTCATAAAGTTTCGTGAGTAATGGAAGAAGCCAGCGTTTGCGGAAATGTCACAATTTACGGAGGTAAAGTTTCAAATTTCACTTGCCTTTTTGCACTTGTTATGATATTATTAGTATGCGTACTAAAACACTTAAAGAGAGGTAATATATTTGCGAAGAGACAGCAGTGAAACAAAGAGGAAAATACTGACCGTGTGCGTCCGTCTCTTTCTGGAACAGGGATATAAAAACACCTCTGTCAGTCAGATTGTGGACGAAGCAGACGTGGCAAGAGGAAGCTATTTGAATTTGTTTCCGACCAAGGACAGAGTTCTGCTGGATTTGACCGAAACGATGTTTGGCGGACAGTTCGGCGTGGCGAGAAGCATCGCAGACAGCAAGCTGCCGCCGGTTTACGCCTATGCGGTAGAAACGGCTATCCAGCTGACACTGACCGAGTTAAACGAGAACCTGCGGGAAATCTACATTGAGGCCTATTCCCTACCCGACACTTCGGAATATATTTACCTGCATACCACGGCAGAGCTGAAGCAGATCTTCAGCGCAAATTTCCAGGATTACAGCGACAGCGACTTTTACGAGATGGAAATCGGCACGGCAGGACTGATGCGCAATTATATGGCGAGAAAATGCGATATTCATTTCCCGATGGAGCGCAAGCTCAGCCGCTTTTTGACGGCGGCCATGCGAGTGTATAAGGTGCCGGAGGAGGAACAGGCAAGGGTGCTTGCCTTTATTCAATCGCTGGATATCAAGGCAATTGCCACAGAGGTTATGTATAAGCTGTTTGCCATGCTGGAAATGAAATATGATTTTAAGCTGTCAAAGAACGGCGAAACGGAGGTAACAGAATATGAAAAAACGAATACTTAGTATCCTGCTAACTTTATGCATGACGCTCTGTCTTACGCCGATAAGCGTGTTTGCCGAGAAGGTTGGGGCAGAGGGCTCTGCTGCGATACAGCTTGGCACAGATGCACTAAGTAAAAATGTAAACACAGCGACCGCACCGACTGTGTATTTCGGGCAAAACCAAGAAAATAAGCCTGCCGCATGGCGAGTTATCGGTTATGACGGAAGCGGTGTTACAAGCGCACAAGGGGATATTACCCTGCTCGCGGAAGGTAATATGGGGGTTATACCATTTGTCGATACCATATTAAACAACGAATACGCACCGAGTAATTTGAAAACCGCGATAGATGCGCTTGCGGAAAAGCTGACAACAGAAGAAAATGCTGCCGTAAAGAAACGGGCGCTTACAAGCGGAAGTTACAATGGAGAAAATACCGACTGTGTAGCGGGAGGGCAGGTGGATAACGCTGTATTCTGGCCGCTTTCCACAGCGGAAGCGTTTGCGGTAAACAACGATCTGCGTGCCTTGGACCCTGCACATCCGAATTGGGTGACAAGCAGTTGGTGGCTGCGCTCCCCTGGCTCCAAGACTTTTTATGTCGCCATCGTGAGTAGTGATGGTTCTGTCCAATACTCTGGGGTCTCTGTCCGCAAGAAAAATAATCATCGGACTGTTCGTCCTGCTTTTAACTTAAATCTGAACTCTGTCCTCTTCACATCCGCCGCTGTGGGCGGAAAGCCTGACGGAGGATTGACCGCAGTCCCCGAATACAGCGGAAACGAGTGGAAATTGACACTTTTAGATAGCAGCCGCAGTTTTGCCGTAACGGAAAAAACTGCCGATGCCGACCCCAACGATACCATTACGCTGAATTACAGCGGAGCGACCACAGGGGCAAATGAATATATCTCTGCCATCATTGCGGATAACAACGGCGCACAGTATTATGGCAGAGTAGCACAGCCTACTGCCGAAAGCGGAACGGTTGAAATCAAAATCCCGTCTGATATTGCACCCGGCAACTATACCTTAAAAGTTTTCAGCGAGCAGTACAACGGCGATTATAAAACCGATTACGCAAGCAATTTCACAGACATTGCGCTGACGGTGGAAAAGCAGGTGGAAGAGCAGTTTTCCCTCACCCCCGGCGGCACCTATTACTTTGACCTATCAGCGATGAATATTCCCGGCACGGGAAACGGCGATCTGCCGGACAGCACCCTGCACTATGTGCCTTTCACCTATGTGGGTACGGTGAACGCCTACAAGCTCACATCGGAGACGGCAACCACCAATGAGTATGCACAGCAGAACAAATACGCTCACAGCCTGTTTGTGGCGGACTATGCCGTAACGCATAAGGTAAACTGGAATAACTTAGATACTGCGAGTCTGATTTTCGGCAAGGACTATGTCGCCGGCGGCGTGGACTATACCCTGCGCGCACCGTCTGTGGGAAGTAACTATACAGGTTCGGGCAATTCCGAACGCGGCGTGCCCCAAAGCAACGAATGGGACACGATGCTGAATAAGGACAGCGGATATATCCAAAACTGGAATGGAATGTATTCGTGGGGACAGGATGCTTTTTCTGGCGGCGCGTCGTACCGTGCGATTCGCGGGTACAATTCGGCCCGCATCTGGGTCAGCATCAATGCTGCGTACTCCAGCCCGGACGTCGGTTTCCGCCCCGTCCTTGAAGTCCTGAACGCTGACACACTGGGTCCTGACGGACTGAAGGTCGTTACCCTTGACCTTGGCGGCGGAACGCTCGGCGGCAGCTCCGATGCTATTCAAATCATCGTGAAAAACGGCAGCGAGTTTACCGCGCCTGCGTCCGACGGCCTGACCCGCCCGGACGGAGATACAGGCAGTTACTTTATGTGGCTTGGCAGCGACGGTAAGCTCTACGCCCCCGGCGACAACGTTCCGGCGGACGTTACCAAGCTCACGGCGCAGTTTGCTTTATCAGAACAGTTTTCCCTCAAACCCGGCGACACCTATTACTTTGACCTTTCGGCGATGAATATTCCCGGAACGGCAAACGGCGGAAACTCAGATGGTGCGGTTTCTTTGCCGGATACGTCGCTGCACTATGTTCCCTTTACCTATGTGGGAACGATAGAAGCCTACAAACTCACATCGGAGATGGCAACCACCGAGGAGTATGCACAGCAGAACAAATATCCCCACAGCCTGTTTGTGGCGGACTATGCCGTAACGCATACGATTAGCTGGGGTGGCCTGAATGACGAAGGTCTGATTTTCGGCAAAAATTATGCCAGCGGCGGCGTGGACTATACCCTGCGCGCACCGTCTGTGGGAAGTAACTCTACAGGCTCGGGTGAGTCCCAACACGACACGCCGTCAAATAATGAATGGGACAGGATACTGGACAAGAACAGCGGATATATCCAAAACTGGAATAAAATGTATTCGTGGGGACAGGATACTTCTTCTGCCGCCGAGTCGTTCCGGGCGTACCGTGGGTACAACTCGGCCCGCTTCTGGTATTACACCTCGTCCTCGTTTCGGAACGTCTACCTCGGTTTCCGCCCCGTCCTTGAAGTCCTGAACCCCGGCACACTGGGTTCTGTCGGACTAAAGGTCGTTACCCTTGACCTTGGCGGCGGCAAGCTGGGTAATAGCTCCGAGGATATTCAAATCATCGTGAAAACCGGCAGCGAGTTTACCGCGCCTGCGTCCGACGGTCTGACCCGCCCGGACGGGGATGCAGGAAGTTTCTTTATGTGGCTTGGCAGCAACGGTAAATTCTACGCCCCCGGCGACAGTGTTCCGGCTGAGGTGACGAAACTGACGGCGCAGTGGACAGCCCCGACCTACGCCGTAACCTTGAATACGAACGGCGGCACGATCAACAGCGGCAATGTCACAAGCTACACCTACGGCGTGGGCGCAACACTCCCGACAGCGGGCGATATGACCTATACAGGCCACACGTTCGTGGGCTGGTATGACAACGAAAATCTGACCGGCTCTCCTGTTACAGCAATCGGCGGCACAGAAACGGGCAATAAGGAATACTGGGCGAAGTGGGAAATCAATCAGTACACAATAACCTTTGATACCAACGGCGGAAGTGAGATTGCACCTATCACGCAGGATTACGGTACAGCAATTACCGCCCCTGCCAACCCGACAAGAAAAGGCTATACCTTTAAGGGCTGGGATAAGGAAATCCCCGAAACCATGCCTGCGGAGAATATGACGGTTAAAGCACAATGGGAAATCAATCAGTACGCAATAACCTTTGATACCAACGGCGGAAGTAAGATTGCACCTATCACGCAGGATTACGGTACAGCAATTACCGCCCCTGCCGACCCGACAAGAAAAGGCTATACCTTTAAGGGCTGGGATAAGGAAATCCCCAAAACTATGCCTGCGGAGAATATAACGGTTAAAGCACAATGGGAAATCAATCAGTACACAATAACCTTTGATACCAACGGCGGAAGTGAGATTGCACCTATCACGCAGGATTACGGTACAGCAATTACCGCCCCTGCCAACCCGACAAGAAAAGGCTATACCTTTAAGGGCTGGGATAAGGAAATCCCCGAAACCATGCCTGCGGAGAATATGACGGTTAAAGCACAATGGGAAATCAATCAGTACGCAATAACCTTTGATACCAACGGCGGAAGTGAGATTGCACCCATTACACAGGATTACGGTACAGCAATTACCGCCCCTGACAATCCGACAAGAGAGGGCTACACCTTTATCGGCTGGGATAGGGATATTCCCGAAATCATGCCCGCCGAGAATATTACTGTCACGGCACAGTGGAAAATCAATCGGTACACAATCACCTTTGACACCGCAGGCGGCAGCGATATTGCACCCATTACGCAGGACTACGGCACAGAAATTACCGCCCCTGACAATCCGACAAGAGAGGGCTACACCTTTATCGGCTGGGATAGGGATATTCCCGAAATCATGCCCGCCGAGAATATTACTGTCACGGCACAGTGGAAAGACAGCGAAAAGCCCACGGGCGAAATTAAAATCAGCGAGAACAGTTGGAAAGCGTTCCTTAACAATATCACCTTCGGTCTGTTCTTTAAGGACACGCAAACGGTGACGATCACCGCAGCCGACAACAGCGGCGAAACGGTAACGGTTGAATATCTGCTGTCAGATAAGGAATTGACAAAAGCGGAGTTTGACGGAATGACCTTCACAGCGTACACCGCACCGTTCGGCATTGATCCCGATAACGAATATATTATCTATGTCAGACTGACCGATAATGCAGGCAATACGGACTACATCTGCTCGGACGGTATTGTGCTTGACGGAACAAGCCCCGTTATCACCGGCATTGAGGACGGCAAGACCTACTGCGAGGCGCAGATAGTTACCGTTGACGAAAAGTATATCGATACCGTGAAGGTGAGCGGCAATACGGTTACCCTTGACAGCAATAATCAGTTTACTCTGAATCCAGCGGAGGGCGAACAAACGATTGTTGTGACCGACAAGGCAGGCAATGAAACAAGGGTTATCGTAACCGTGAACGACGGACACACCTATAAGTGGCAGAGCGAAAACGGGCAGTATTGGCAGAAGTGTAAATTCTGCAATCACGAAACTGCAAAAAAGGATATTCCGACCATTAACATCAGTGGTGCAGATAAGGTTTGCCGGATGCAGGATTACAAATTCAGCTTTACTTTGCCGGAGGGTGCTACCGACGCAGCCTACGGATACGAGTTTATCGGTCTGGGCGACGGTCCTCTTACCCCTACTTTTGAAGGCGGTATGTACTGCGGCGTTATAAAATCCGCCGCCTATCCGGCAGAAGAAACCAGCTTCAAGCTGATCGTAAGTGCAAAGACCGCTGACGGATTTGAGTTCTCTGCCGAAAAGACCGTAGCCATTCAGAACGAACATTCCGGCGGAACAGCAACCTGCACGGAGCAGGCAACCTGTGAGATTTGCGGTGAGAAGTACGGCGATCTGAAGCCGCACAGCTATTCAGTCAAGTGGTCAACGGGTGAAGCAAGCCATTGGCACGAGTGTACCGAGTGCAGAGCAAAAACGGATGAAGCCGAGCACACGGATACCAACAAGGATCATAAGTGCGATGTTTGCGACAAGGTTTTGAGTGAGTGCACAGATACCAATAAGGATCACAAGTGCGATCTCTGTGGCAAGGCACTCAGTGAGCACTCCGGCGGTAAGGCCACCTGCAAGGATAAGGCAAAGTGTGAGTTCTGTGGTGAAAGCTACGGAGAGTTGAATGCAAACAACCACTCTGATTTGAAACACTTCCCAGCAGTGGCGGCGACCAAGACTGCCGAGGGCAATATCGAATACTGGTACTGCGAAGGCTGTGGTAAATATTACAGCGACAAGGACGGTACAAAGGAAATCAAAAAAGCCGACACCGTAACGGCGAAGCTGAAGGACGATTTCAAATCTCCGCAGACCGGCGATACAAGCAACCTTGCTTTGTGGATTGCCTTGCTGTTTGTCAGCGGCGGTGCTGCCATTGGTACAACGGTTGTAAGCAGAAAGAAAAAGTACAACAGATAATTGAATAGCATTCCCTTGCTCCAGCTTCCGAGCAAAACAAAAGCGTCGTAGAAATACGGCGCTTTTTTGTTACCCGGAAGCGACAAACAGCGGCTTTTGAATGACGGACGATAAGGATACCGCCGCCAAAATAAAGCCGCTCATATCGAAAGAAAACACCCAAAATCGTCCCGAAACCATACAGCGGGGTCAGGTTTTGGGCGTTTCTGCGTTTCGGGAGCAAATCGGCAATTCGGCAGTGAAAAGGAGGTGGCCCCTATGCCCCGTATGCCGAAATACCTCAAGAGAGAATGGGCGTTCTTTCTTGATGAGCGTGGCAGGAAGAAATACAACGAGCTTTGCAGGAAATGCGAAAGGAGCTGCAAGCAGAGCTTTCGTGCCGCCGTTATCCAATGCCCGCACTATCTATCAAAAAGGAGAACAAGACAATGACAGACTATTCGAACAACACCCCAGCAAAGCTGGAAATCATCATGGCAAGCGAGATTATACCCAAGGAGGTGCGCTGGCTGTGGTATCCGTATATTCCTTTTGGCAAGGTCACACTGCTGCAAGGCGACCCCGGAGACGGCAAGAGTAAGCTGATGCTTTCTCTTGCCGCTTTGCTTTCCAAGGGAGCACCGCTGCCCTTTGCCGATGACCGTTATCTATCAGACCACCGAGGGCGATGCAGACGATACCGTTGTGCCGAGATTTAATGCGGCAGGTGGTGATGGAGACAGGCTCATCTTCATCAAGGAGGACGAAAAGAGCCTGACCTTCGGGGATGACCGTATCCGTGAAGCCGTGGAGAAGTACCACGCCAAGCTACTGATTCTCGACCCGATGAGTTCGTATATCGGTGACACCTGCTCGATGAACAACGCCAACGAAACGAGAGCCGAGTTTAACCACCTGATTGCCATTGCCAAGGACACCGGCTGCGCCATTGTTATCATCGCCCATATGAACAAGGCGCCCCCTATATCGCACCAACGGCTCTATCGACATTGCCGGTGCGGCGAGAAGCATTCTTGCTGTCATACGCACGGCAAATAAGCAGAACCCCGCCGAGCGTTATCTGGTGCAGGTCAAGAGCAATCTTGCACCGATGGGGTCGGCTATTCTCTTTGAGGTAGCCGACAAGGGCGTAAACTTTCTTGATGAGATGGAGCTAAGTGCGGAGGATGCTTTCTCTGTTTCTGCGCCGAGGATGGGCAGACCGAATGCCCGTGAGGAAGCGGCAACGGATTTTATCCGTTCCCTGCTGGCGGGCGGTGATGAGAATGGCAGAAGGAAATTGGAGCGTTATCCGAGTAGAGAAAATCTCCGCAGAGGGAGCGCAGAAAACCGAGTGACACAACGAGCGCAAGAACGAAAGCTACGCAAATCTCAATGTAGACACCGAGCAAATTGCCCGCAATGTTCACTTCAAGGACACGGGCGGTTTGACCTACAACGAGTATTTCCAGCGGCTCATTGACGAGGGCAAAATCTCCACAAGAGGACAGAAAGCCGGTGCAACCATTTTTAATGAGTTGGTCATTGATGTGAACACAAGGTACTTTGAGGAACACGGCGGCTACGAATATGCCAGGCAGTTCTACGAGGAAGCCTACCGTTTCGGCTGTGAGATTTACGGCAAGGAGAACATCATGTCGGCGGTTATGCATGCCGATGAAATCAACAAGGCGGTGTCCGAAGAACTGGGCAAGCCGGTCTACCACTACCACCTGCACATCGTGGCAATCCCCACCGTCCGAAAAGAAATCCTGTGGTTGAAACGCTGCAAGGACGAAGCCCTGAGAGGTACGGTCAAGGAGGTCATCAACCAAGTTTCCCACTCAAAGAAGTGGAAGAACACCGTTCCTCTGCTGGACGAAAACGGGCAGCAGGTTATCAGCAAATACGGAAAGCCGATGTTCCGCAAGTCCTATTCCGTTCTGCAATACAAGCTCTTTGCGCATATGACCGAGGCTGGCTTCACCGACTTTGAGCGTGGCGTATTAGGCAGCACAGCGGAGAATCTGAGCAGCCTGGATTATCAAATTCAGAAGGACAAGGAACGACTTGCCCACATTCAGGAACGCATTGAAGCCAAGCAGGTACGCTATGAACCTGCTCACGAAGTCCACAAGACAATGGCAGAGATTGAGGGTATGGGGCAGAAAACCCTCACCGGTAAGATTGCCGTTTTCAAGGACGATTATCAACAGTTCACGGCACTTGCCAAGGAGGGTATCACAAGCCGCAGTGAAATCCAAGATTTGAAAAGCAGCGTTTCCTACTATCAAAGGCAATATTTCAATGCGTCCTCTGCCGTGGAACGATTGCAGGAACGCTATGACCGGCTCAAAGAAAAATGCCAGCCGTTTTTGCAGGCACTGGAGCACTTCCCAAAGCTGGTGGAAGTCTTTGTAGAGAAGGTCAAGGAGCTTTTCAGCATCAAGGAAGCGCAGGAGCGCAAGGAACGGGAGGACAGAGCAGCCGCCCGAAAAGAACAATCCAAACACCGTCGGGGCAGAAATGATTGGGAAAGATAATCCCTTCCATTACTATCCCGACTTTTTAACTTCTTCAACACTTGAATTACGGAGGTACGAAAATGAAAGACATTACAAGCACGATTACCAAGCCCCTCGCCGTCCTCGGAGAGAATGGCAAAGGCTACACAAAGAAAGCCAACTTCATTTCGTGGAACGGCAATGCCGCCAAGCTGGACATCCGAGAGTGGCATCCAAACCACGAACGCTGCGGCAATGGTATCACGCTCACGGAGGACGAGGGCAGGAACCTTTATGCTGCGCTGAAGGCAATCTATGAAAAGTAATAATCCTTTTTCGGCTGGTAACGGGGCGTTCGGAAACGGACGCCCCTATTTTTACAGAGGTAGTTGATGACCGTGGAGAATATGAAAACCGGCTTTGTGGAGAGAATCGGCGGCACGATTTTCGTTGTCAACGCAATGCCTGCAGAGAAAGCAAAGCACACGCAGGAGGAGCTTGTAAAGGCTCTGATTGCAAAAGAAGCAATGGCTTTGCAGGAAGTGGAGGTTGCCTGATTGATTTTACGCACAGCTATGCGCTTTGGAGATTTTTCAAAAAATATCTCAAAACCACTTGACAGAAAGGCGAGATTTTGCGTGACACAGGAGGCTTGCTTGAAGCAAAGGGATACGAGGTGCGTGTGCTTGACCTGATTTAAATGGAAAAGAGTCATTGCTACAATCCGTTTGTATATTTGCGTGATGATAACGACATTCAGCGTTTGGTAACTAATCTTTTTAAAAGCACCACTCCGAAAGGCTCACAGTCTAACGATCCGTTTTGGGACACGGCGGCTTCAATGCTGCTTTTGGCATTGGTGTTTTATCTACACTACGAGTCACTGGAAGAAGAACAGAACTTTGCTATGGTTATGGAAATTCTCAGAGCAGGTTCAATCGAGGACGAGGAAGATACAAGATCTTCTCCCCTTGACGAATTATTTGCCGAACTTGAAATGAAAAATCCTGACCACATTGCTTTGAAGTATTACCGTTCATATCATTCTGGTGCAGCTAAAGCCTTGAAGTCAATACAGATAACTCTTGCGGCAAGATTTGAAAAATTCAACCTTGAAAGCCTTGCGGCTTTGACTTGTACGGATGAGCTTGACTTGCCTTCTATGGGTGAGAAAAAGGTTGCGTTGTATGCCCTGATACCTGACAACGATTCGAGTTTCAATTTCTTGGTATCAATTCTTTACACACAGCTTTTTCAGCAGCTGTTTTATGCTGCTGACCATATTCACGGAGGTTCGCTACCCGTTCCCGTTCATTTTTTGATGGACGAGTTTGCCAATGTTTCATACCTGATGACTTCGACAAAATTCTTTCAGTTATGCGTTCCCGTGGTGTATCGGTCAGTATTATCTTACAGAACCTTGCACAGCTCAAGGCACTGTTTGAAAAGCAATGTGAGAGCATTGTAGGTAACTGCGATGAGTTTCTTTACCTCGGCGGCAATGAACAGAGTACACACAAATATGTTTCGGAGCTTCTCGGCAAGGAAACGATTGATACCAACACCTACGGCAAGAGTACAGGACACAGCGGTAACTATTCAACTAACTACCAAATCAGCGGCAGAGAGCTTATGACACCTGATGAAGTCAGGTTGCTTGATAACCGATATGCAATCCTCTTTATACGAGGTGAGCGACCGATAAAGGACTTCAAGTATGACATACTGAAACATCCTAATGTCAGTCTGACGGCTGACGGTAAAGCCGATGTTTACAGACACGGTGAAGTCAGAGATGATATTGCCACTATTTCTGTCGGCAATTTCTCAAAAGAAGAAGTTGAGGATATTGATATATCCGAAACAAGCTATGAACTGTTGTCCGATGAGGACTTGCAGGAAATTTATAAAATATAGGAGGACTTTTTATTATGAATATTTCTAAAAGACTTTCACAGAGAAAGAATAACAGACTTCCGATGAACGGTAAGGTTAAGAAAGGCTTTCGTACTTACTGTATGATTGTGATTGCAACTGTACTCGCTGTATGTTGCTTTACGGTAACGGCGTTTGCAGCAAAAGAAAGCGGCGGCAATGCACTTACAGCAATTAATAACCTTTTGACCTTTATCTTCGGACTTATCAGAGCAGTCGGACTTATCCTCACAGGCTTCGGCGTTGTGCAGATTGGTCTTTCGCTCAAATCACACGACCCATCACAAAGAGCCAACGGCTTCCTTACCCTTGCAGGTGGTGTCATCATCACCTTTGCAAAGGAAATCCTTAACCTTATTATCGGCTCTTAATCAAAACAGGAGTATGAGTTTTATGACCCATACCCCATAATTTTTAAGGAGGTGCTTTAATGTCCGATATCAGAATTTACAAAATGCACTTGACACCTGGAACGCTAAAATTACAGAGATTTGGTCTCTCGTGCTGACATCTCCGAAAGACTTTAAGGGCGGCGGTATCTGGACGGCGATTGAGAATGTAACTTCTGCCGTGCAGGCTATCGGATTAGCATTACTTGTGCTGTTCTTTGTCATAGGAGTTGTAAAAACCTGCGGCAGCTTTGCAGAGGTAAAGAAGCCCGAACACGCAGTTAAGCTGTTTGTCCGGTTTATTCTTGCCAAAGCCGTCATTACAAACGGAATGGAGCTTATGCTGACTCTGTTCAATATTGTACAGAGTACAATCGCAACGATTATGACATCAGCAGGCTTGGAAACGGCAACGCAAACTATGTTGCCTGATGAAATGGTAACAGCAATAGAAAACTGCGGATTCTGGGAGAGTATTCCTCTGTGGGCGATAACGCTTATCGGAGGTCTTTTTATAACCGTATTGTCTTTTATTATGATAATGACCGTGTATGGAAGATTTTTTAAGCTATATATGTATACGGCTCTTGCTCCAATTCCCCTTTCTACTTTTGCGGGAGAATCCTCACAGAACGTCGGCAAGAGTTTTATCAAGAGCTATTGTGCAGTTCTGCTTGAGGGAGCAGTCATTGTACTTGCTTGTATTATTTTCTCCGTATTTGCTTCATCGCCACCAGTAGTGAATCCTGATGCAGCAGCAGTTACGCAGGTGTGGGCATATATTGGGAAACTGGTATTTAATATGCTCGTTCTTGTCGGTGCAGTAAAAATGTCTGACCGTATTATCCGAGAGATGATGGGACTTTAAGGAGAGATTTTGAGATGAACCAAAGAGATTGTAAGAAATGTGTTTACTATGGCGGTAAACGAAAAGGCAAAGTCTTTTGTCTGAATGATAAATGCGGGAGGGAGAACGACCGAAACCGCAGGAAAGGAAACAGACATGGAAGTAAAAATTAACCGAGAAATCAGAAATTATACAGAGTCAATGTTTTTCGGACTGTCGCTCAGACAGTTCATTTTTTCTGTTCTCGCTTGTGGCGTTGCGGTAGGACTGTATTTCTTGCTAAGGCTGTATGTTGGCACGGAAACCGTATCGTGGGTGTGCTTTTTGGGTGCTGCTCCGTTTGTGGCACTTGGTTTTGTGAAGTACAACGGTATGACCGCAGAAAAGTTTTTATGGGCTTTTATTAAGTCGGAATTTCTTATGCCTAAGAAACTCGTCTTTCATTCAACTAATACTTACTACGAACTGATGAAAACGGTGATAGAGCAAAACCAAAAACCGAAGAAGAAAGACTAAGTAGTTTTCAGGGATTGACAATTAAATACTATTTGATTATAATAATATGATTTAGCATAAGCTGAATGGGCGGCTTGGGAAGAAAGGAGAAATGTTAATATGTATAAGTATGTGGAAGACAAACAGTTTCTGAACCGTATGCGTTCTCTTTGCGGAGATATAATGCAAGCCCTTTGCCATACCCTAAAAGAAGAATATGACATAGGTTCTTCGTTTTATCTCGTGGGTAGTGGTGCAAGAAACCTGATATTACAAAATGCTAATCAACCGATTGATTTGGATTATAATCTTGAAATCACAAGAACAGATGATTGGGAAGATTGCAAAGAAATCAAAGAATGTGTCAGAAAGGCTTTCAATATTGTTCTTAGAGAATATGGGTGGAGCGACTGCCAAGATTCCACCTCATCTTTGACAACGGAAAAGCGACACTTTAATCAGGGAAATAGTACAGAATTTTCAATGGATATTTGTATTGTTTGCGAGGATACAGACGGGAACTATCATCGCCTTATTCACGATAAGCGATGTTTTCAAAACAGATATTTCTGGAATCAAGCACCTAATTCAAGAAACATTAGAGAGAAAGCGAAGTATATCAAAGAAAAAGGAAAATGGACATTAGTTAGAGAGCAGTATCTGAGAATAAAAAATCAGTATTTGACTTCCAACGACTACAACCATTCCTCTTTTATTTGCTATATTGAAGCAGTCAATAATGTATATAATTCAAGAAAGCACTGGAACTAAATAAAACCAATTTGATGTATCGTCACTATAATCAGTGGCGATATTTTTTTACCAAAAGGAGGTCATGAGTTTTTATGATTAAGACTCTTACGAACCTGTTTAAGCAGGATAAAGAAAAATTTGTTGTAC
>ERZ773162.2007-NODE-2007-length-14133-cov-4.954894_pt1 | contig 14133 bp, 8 predicted proteins | sample MGYA00511113_ERZ773162 | MGnify/ENA primary metagenome ERZ773162 (study PRJEB29015, sample SAMEA2737807) | human gut metagenome | biome: human gut; feature: human-associated habitat; material: faeces | place: China | collected 2012 ... | reverse complement strand
GATCGGCGTTGCAGAGCCGGTCTCCATCATGGTCGAGACCTTCGGCACCGGTATCGTTGACGACAGCGTCATCGAGCAGGCGGTCGAGCACGTATTCGACCTGCGTCCGGCTGCAATCATCGAGCAGCTCGACCTGCGCAAGCCGATCTACAAGCAGCTTGCCGCTTACGGCCACATGGGCCGCGAGGAGCTTGGCGTTAAGTGGGAGGACCGCGACAAGGCTGAGGCGCTCAAGGCATACATCAACAAGTAAAACGAAAAGGCGCAGAGTACCAGACTTTGCGCCTTTTTCGCATAGAAACGAGCAAAGAGGAGGAAAAATCATGATCGTACTCGAAAACGAAGGCTTCCGCGCGGAGATCAACCCGTTCGGTGCGGAGCTGACCAGCTTCAGAAGCAAAACGACAGGAACGGAATATGTCTGGGGAGGCGATCCGGCGGCGTGGAAGCGCCACGCGCCTGTTCTGTTCCCGATTGTCGGCCGCCTCAAGGACAAGACCTACACGGTGGGCGGCGCGTCCTTTGAGATCACGCAGCATGGCTTCGGCCGTGATCTGGAGTGGGAGCCGAAGCAGGTGAGCGGCACCTGTGCGGAATTTACGCTCACGCAGAGCGAGTATACCAAAAGAATGTATCCGTGGGACTTCACCTGTACGCTTCGCTTCACGCTCGACGGCGGCTCGCTCCTCAAGGAGCACATCACGCGCAACGACAGCAGCAGCACGATGTATTATGAGATCGGCGGCCACGATGCCTATACGCTGTGCTGGCAGAAGGACGAGAAAATCACGGATTATTTCGTCGAGTTCGAGGGAACGGACGCGCTGACGCGTATTGTTACCGACGAGAGCGTTATGCTGACCGCAGAGCGCAGCCGTCTGCCGCTCGACGGCGGCAGGCTGCATATTTCGCGTGAGCTTTTTGCGTCCGATGCGGTAATGACCGAGGGACTGACCGTCCGCCGCGCGTCCATCGGCAGCACGAAAAACAGCCGCCGGGTGACGATGGAATTCGGGGATTTCCCGTACTTCGCCGTCTGGAGCCCGTACAAGGATTTTGATGTGCCGTTTACCTGCCTGGAGCCGTGGAGTACACTCCCGGACGGTACGCATCTCGATCACGCCATCGAGAACAAGCAGGGAATCCGCAGACTTGCTCCGGGCGAGAGCGAAACCCTCGCATTCCGGACCACGATTACAGAATAAGGCGCTGCAAACGAGAAAAGGCACCCGAAAGGGTGCCTCAGTCTGTCGATAAAGCTTATTTTCATGCAGGAACGGCAGCCGCGCGGCAGCGCGCATTCAAAAGCGTTTGCGCAGCAAATGCACGAAAACCGGGGGCGTGTACCTCGGTTTTCGTACTCTAAGAGGGAGAAGGTTTCCGCATGGGAACTTTCGGACGTCCGTGTTTTGCGAAGTCAAAACACAGATTGTCGGAAAAACGAAGTTTTTCGACAGTCTCACACTCCCTCTGGGGAGGGAGTGTCAAGAGGTTATTTTGTCAGATCGTCGTCCTCGCGCGGTGAGCGGCCGATGACGATACGCGGCACGCCGGCATCATCTTTTTCGATGCAGACGTCGGAGAAACCGTACTTTTGCAGGATCTCAGCGACCGCATCGGCCTGCTTCCAGCCGCATTCAAACAGAAGAATGCCGCCGTGGGCGAGGGTATCGCTCCAGTTTTCGCAGATGGCGCGGTAAAAGTCCAGACCGTCCACGCCGCCGTACAGCGCCTCGTGCGGCTCGAAATCCGCGACGCTGTGGTCGAGCTGCGCCATTTCGCTGCGCGTGATGTAGGGCGGATTGGAAACGATGATGTCGAAGGGGCCGACGCCGCCCGGGGGCGGCATGGTCGCGTCCGCCTTCATGGCGAGCAGACGGCCGCTCACGCCGAGCCGGTGTGCGTTCTCGCGCGTCAGGCGCAGCGCGCCGTCCGACAGGTCGACCGCGAGCACGCGCGCGTCCTCGACCTCGTGCGCCGCTGCGATGCCGATGCAGCCGGAGCCGCAGCACAGGTCGAGGATACGCGGGGAAATGCGCGGCTTCGCCTGCTCGATGGTCAGCTCGCACAGCTTTTCCGTGTCCGCGCGCGGGATGAGCACGGACTTGTCCACGCGGAAGGTCAGTCCGTAAAAGTCCCATTCGCCGAGGATGTAGGCGAGCGGCTCGCCGCCGAGCACGCGGTCGCATAGGATGTTCGCGTAGTCCACCGTCGCGTTGTCCAGATAGGAATGCGCCCAGGCGGCGGTATGGGCGCGGTCGGCATGACACGCCACGGCCGTCAGCTCGCGCGCGGTCATCGAGGGCTGCGGGTCGCCGCCGTCGCGCAGCCGATGAAACAGCTGAAGATATACGTCATTGATCGTCTTTGCCACAGGAGCACCCCCGAAAACCGGTTTTTTCTTTCCGCAGGAGCAGGAGCCGATGCCTTTTACTGCTCTTTGAGCCATTATTATAGCAGACTTCACAGCTATTCTCAAGGCAGGAAGAGCCGTGTTTTCAAAAAACGACAAAATCCGCAGGGGGAGGACCGTGTTTTTCTTGACAGTTTGACGAACAGGCTTTACAATTAGATGTATAATAATACTCATATGATATGGCACTGCGCCGGAGGCGTCCGGTGCGGCGCCTACGGGCTGCACAGTGCCAGCGTGCAGCTTTTTTCAGGGGGCATTATTGCAGCGTGTCCGCATAGGTTGATACTGCGGTGTACGCTCGTTTCGGTGTCCGAAGACACCACACGCATTTTCTCGACAGCACCGGTCCGCTGTGGTCGGCATTTTTGCTGAACAATATAAGCTTGCGCTTCCCGTTCCCCCGATACCGCGGGGAAGAGGGCGTATTTTATATAAATTTGTCAAAAACGTCGCCGCGACAGGCAGGAGCTGTCCTATCTTATCAACAGGAGGACACACCTTAACATGACCGAAATCATCATACCGATCATCACCGGTATCGTATGTCTCGCTGTGGGCGTTGTCATTGGTTTTCTTTATCGCAAGAGCGTTGCCGAAAAAGCGATCGGCGATGCTGAAACCGAGGCGACCCGCATCATCAACGAGGCGATCAAGGCCGGTGAGACCAAAAAGCGCGAGTCCGTGCTCGAGGCGAAGGACGAGATCCATCGTCAGCGCGTCGAGGCAGACCGCGAGCTGAAGGAGCGCCGCAACGAGACGCAGCAGCTCGAGCGCCGTCTCATTCAGCGCGAGGAAGCGCTCGACAAGAAGAGCGACACCCTCGACCGCAAGAACGAAGAGCTGAGCCGTCATCTGGAATCCGTACAGAAGAAGGAGAACGAGCTCCAGCGCATCAAGGACGAGCAGGTAGAAAAGCTCGAACAGATCGCGAGCATGACGCGCGACGAAGCACGCGAAATGCTCGTCAACTCGATCGAGGCCGAAGCGCAGCATGACGCTGCCGTCAAGGTCCGCGAGATCAACCAGCGGCTCAAGGACGAGAGCGAGCAGACTGCCCGCGAGATCATCTCCACCGCCATCCAGCGCTGCGCGGCTGACCACGTTTCCGAGGCGACCGTCTCGGTCGTTCCGCTGCCCAACGATGAGATGAAGGGCCGCATCATCGGCCGCGAGGGCCGCAATATCCGCACGCTCGAGACGCTGACCGGCGTAGACCTCATCATCGACGACACGCCTGAGGCGATTACCCTGTCCTCGTTCGACCCGGTACGCCGCGAGATCGCGCGTCTGGCGCTCGAAAAGCTGATCGTGGACGGACGCATCCATCCGGCACGCATTGAGGAAATGGTCGAAAAGTCCCGCCGCGAGGTCGAGCAGATCATCAAGAGCGAGGGCGAACGCGCTACCTTCGAGACCGGCATCCACGGCATCCACCCCGAGCTGATCAAGATCCTCGGCCGCCTGCGCTACCGCACGAGCTACGGCCAGAATGTTCTTCAGCACTCGATCGAGGTCGCGCACATCGCCGGCATGATGGCGAGCGAGCTGGGTCTCGACCCGGTTCAGGCGCGCCGCGCAGGCCTGCTGCATGACATTGGCAAGGCGATCGACCACGAGGTCGAGGGCAGCCATGTCCAGATCGGCGTAGACCTTGCCAAAAAGTACAAGGAATCCCCGGCGATCGTTCACGCCATCGAGGCGCATCACGGCGACGTCGAGGCAAAGACTGTTGTTGCCTGCCTGGTTCAGGCAGCCGACGCGATCTCCGCCGCCCGTCCGGGCGCACGCCGCGAGAACGTCGAGAACTACATCAAGCGACTGGAAAAGCTGGAGAGCATCGCGAACGAAACGCCGGGCGTTTCGAGTTCGTATGCGATCCAGGCAGGCCGCGAGATCCGCATTATCGTAAACCCGGACAAGGTATCCGACGATGCAATGGTTCTGCTCGCGCGCGACATCGCCAAGAAGATCGAGAACGAGCTGGATTACCCCGGCCAGATCAAGGTCAACATGGTTCGCGAGACCCGCGCCATCGACTACGCAAAGTAAGATCAAATCCCCTCGTCTTAGACGAGGGGATTTTTTCGGTCGAAAAGAGGGAATTCCGAGGAGATTTCAACCGTTCACAAAAAATTTATTTGTTTATCCTTTATAATGTGGTATAATAAACCCGTATGAACGAATGGGGCAGCTATGCCCTTTTGAAAGGCTGAATACAAGTAATGGCAAACTTTTTTACCAAGATCTTCGGCACGCATTCCTCGCATGAGCTGAAGAAGATCTACCCCATTGCGGATAAGGTCGAAGCGCTGGAGGAGCAGTACAAGAAGCTCTCCGATGAGGAGCTGCGCGCAAAGACCGATGAATTTAAGAAACGCTATCAGGACGGCGAGACGCTCGACCAGCTGCTGCCCGAGGCTTTTGCGACCTGCCGAGAGGCTTCGTGGCGCGTGCTCGGCATGCGTCACTACCGCGTCCAGATCATCGGCGGTATCGTCCTGCATCAGGGCCGTATCGCGGAGATGAAGACCGGCGAGGGCAAGACCCTCATGGCGACGCTGCCGGCTTATCTGAACGCGCTGACCGGCAAGGGCGTCCACATCGTAACCGTCAACGACTACCTCGCAAAGCGCGACAGCGAGTGGATGGGCAAGGTCTACCGCTTCCTCGGTCTGAACGTCGGTCTGGTCATCCATGAGGTGCCGCCGCAGGCCCGCAAGGCAATGTATGCCGCAGACATCACCTACGGCACGAACAACGAGTTCGGCTTCGACTACCTGCGCGACAACATGGCGATCTACAAGCAGGCGATGGTCCAGCGCGGCCATGCGTTCGCGATCGTCGACGAGGTCGACTCCATCCTGATCGATGAGGCGCGTACGCCGCTGATCATTTCCGGTCAGGGCGAGAAGTCCTCGCAGATGTACGAGATCGCGGACCGCTTCGCCGTCGGCCTCAAGTGCCTGCGCGTCAAGGAGGTTGACGCGAAGGAGGAGCAGGACGACATCGAGGCGGATTACATCGTCGACGAGAAGGCAAAGACCGCGACCCTTACGCCGCACGGCCAGAAGCGCGCCGAGGCGTACTTCAAGGTTGAGAACCTGTCCGACCCGGAGAACACCACGCTCCAGCACCATATCAATCAGGCCATCAAGGCGCGCGGCGTCATGCAGCGCGATGTGGACTATGTTGTCCGTGACGGCCAGATCATCATTGTCGATGAATTCACCGGCCGTCTGATGTTCGGCCGCCGCTACAACGAGGGTCTGCATCAGGCCATCGAGGCGAAGGAGGGCGTCAAGGTCCAGCACGAGAGCAAGACCCTCGCGACCATCACCTTCCAGAACTACTTCCGCCTGTACGGCAAGCTGTCCGGCATGACCGGTACCGCGCTGACCGAGGAGGAGGAGTTCCGCCACACCTATCAGCTCGATGTCATCGAGATCCCGACCAACAAGCCGGTCATCCGCAAGGACAACCCGGATGCCGTATACAAGAACGAGCGCGGCAAGATCAACGCGATCATTTCGCGCATCGAGGAATGCCACGCCAAGGGCCAGCCGATCCTGGTCGGTACGATCTCGATCGAGAAGTCTGAGGAGCTGTCCAAGATCCTCAAGGCAAAGGGCATTAAGCACACCGTGCTGAACGCGAAGCATCATGAGCGCGAGGCGGATATCGTCGCGCAGGCCGGCAAGTACGGCGCCGTCACCATCGCCACCAACATGGCAGGCCGTGGTACCGATATCATGCTCGGCGGCAACGCCGAGACGCTGGCGCTCGACGACCTCAAGCGCGGCCTCATCAAGCTGGCCGAGAGCAAGGTGCAGGAGGGCGAGCTGGACGAGCGCACGGCGAAGATGTTTGTAGACAAGATGGTCTACGAGGCAAACGGCCATGCGGAGACCGACAACCCGGGCATTCTTGCGGTACGCAAGAAGTTCGACGAGCTGTACAAGCTGCACAAGGCGCAGACCGACGCAGACGCGGAAAAGGTACGTGCGGCCGGCGGCCTGTATATCCTCGGCACGGAACGTCATGAGTCCCGCCGTATCGACAACCAGCTGCGCGGCCGTGCCGGCCGTCAGGGCGACCCCGGCGAGTCCAGCTTCTATATTTCGCTCGAGGACGATCTGATGCGTCTGTTCGGTTCGGAGCGCATTCAGAACATGATGGATACGCTCGGCATCGACGAGAATGAGCCGATCGACCAGAAGATCCTGTCCGGCGCGATCGAGAGCGCCCAGAAAAAGATCGAGTCCCGCAACTTTGCGGCGCGCAAGCACGTTCTGGAATACGACGACGTACTCAATACGCAGCGCAAGATCATCTATGCGCAGCGTCTTCAGGTTCTCGAGGGCAAGGATGTCAAGGACAGCATCATGAAGATGATCGACGACACCATCGCGCACGCGGTACACGCCGCGATCGGCGAAAATCATCTGATCTCGCTCGAAATGGTCGAGCAGGCGCGCCGTCCGTTCATCGGCATCTTCCTGCGCCCGGATGACTGCACGTTTACCGCCGAGGAGTGCGACGATCTGACCGCCGAGCAGCTGACCGCCGAGCTTGCCGAGCAGGCGCACAAGGTCTACGACGCCAAGGAGCAGGCGCTCACCGCTCCGATCATGCGCGAGCTTGAGCGCGTCGTTCTGCTCAAGAACGTAGACAGCAAGTGGATGGATCACATCGACGCCATGACCGAGCTGCGAAACGGCATCGGCCTGCGCGCCTACGGCCAGCATGACCCGGTCGTCGAATACAAGCGCGAGGGCTTCGATATGTTCGATGCGATGATCGATTCCATCCGCGAGGACACCGTCCGCATGATCTTCCTTGCGCAGGTGCGCACCCGTGAGGAGCCCAAGCGCGAGCAGGTCGCAAAGGAGACCGGCACCGCAGGCGCGTCCGACGGTTCGGTCGCACCGACCCCGAAGCGTGCCGGCAACAGGCCCGGCCCGAACGATCCGTGCCCGTGCGGCAGCGGCAAAAAGTACAAAAAGTGCTGCTACCTCAAGCCGGATGATCCGTATAAGTAAAAAAATCACCGCCGCACAGCGAAAAAGCTGTGCGGCGGTTTTTGCATTCCTGCACCGGGTTATCCCAAAAGTTTTGCACAGACCTGGGGATAAAACTGTGCGAGAACAGATTGCAATACGGCAAAAGAAAAGCACTCACAAAAGTGAGTGCTTTTTGGTGGGGTTGGCGGGGCTCGAACCCACGACCTCTCGCGTGTGAGGCGAACGCTCTGACCAGCTGAGCTACAACCCCGTTGGATTTCTGCCTATATTATAGCAAAATCCAGCGGGAATTGCAAGCCTTGCCGGGGGTCGAATCACGAAAGAACGTGGGAGCAGTTCAGCTTTCGTCTGCAAGATGCTTGTGCCAGAGCGCCTGCGCGTTTTCGCCTGCCTGCCGCATCGCGGCGGAAAACGATACGCCGTCCGCCTGAGCGCGGTGGTCAAGCTCGTCAAACAGCGCGGTTTCCGTCTCGCTGTCCACGATTCCGGCATCCAGATACCCGAGCAGGACAGCAGTCGCGCGCTCTGCATAGGCCGAGGTGTCATGCGGGTCGGCATCCAGCACCAGATCTTCGGGGGAAATGCGCTGCGCGGCCTCGAACAGCGTTTTATACTGCGCGGCGGCCTGCTCATCCGCCGGGTCGTACTGCACATCGGACGGGTAAATCAGGAAGTACGCCAGTCCGTCCTGCTCTGCGAGCGGCCGGATCGGAACCGGATAGTTTTCCGCCCAGTTTTCACCGAAATCACGCTTGAGAACAGAGAGCAGCTGCGCGGTCAGCGTCATGAGTACACTGTCCGTATCCTTCACGAAGAAGGTCATGGTTCCGTCCGTATTGATGTTGGCGGAAACCACGTTTCGGAACTCCTGCGGCAGCTTGAGGGTGCAGCCGAGGGCATCGCTGTAATAGTCGCCGGAGGGAAGCGGCGGGTTCTCAAACTGCGTCATGGCGTTTGTCATGTAGGCCGCGACCGCCGTGTGGCGGATGTGCTGCGCATCCGTGTATTCGAGCGTCAGCGCATGGTAGAACGGTACGCTGAGGTCGGAGGCCAGCAGCTCGCTTACGCTCTGCGGTATGGTGTAGACGTAGCCGCTGTTCGTTCGCGTGAGCGTGGTCTCGTCGTCGGTCATGTTCTGATAACGGGGGGAACCGGCTGCGTTTACCAGCCGATTGACGAGCGTTACGCCGTCGACAGGCTTGCTGCCGAAGTTGAAGATGATAATGTCGCCCGTATTCAGCGTCGGCAGCTTGGCGAAGGAAAGGGCACCGAAGGCGTCCGCGCTGACCGGGAGCACATTTGCGCCGCTCATGGCGGAAACATCCTCCTGAATGCCGGTCGGCTTCCAGTAACCCGTACCGGTCTTCTCCATCTGGACATTGATCGGGTCGCTGCCGTCGGTGAAGGTCAGCTGAACGATGTCAGCATACGCGCCGCCGCGGATGTCGGAGCGCACGATGCTCTGAATCTGGGTCACATCCGCGATCCAGCTGGCTTTCGAGCCGTCGACCGGATTGCCGAAGTAGTAGAAGGCATCCTGCGCGGCGGTCAGGGAGTCGGTGCGCGGCAGACCGCTGAAGTTGCCGACCTCGTCGGGAAGGCTGGGCAGAGCCAGACCGGTGCTGTAATACAGACGGAACAGCTCGCTCTGCGTCATGTCCGCGTCGGACAGCTCGGTGACGTCGGAGATCATGCGGCGGCCGCCGTCCTCACAGGTGGTCTGCACGAGATAGCCGGTGCGCACATCACCGATGCCGCCGCCGTCCATGCGGCAGATGATGCGGTATGCGCTGTCGTCGTCAGTCGGGACAAGTACATAGTCGCGCACAGAGGGGGAGGAGGAGCCGAATTTCCAGGTCCACTGCGTGCCGCCGGTCATATCGTACTGCTGCGAGATGAATTCCTGCTGCTTTTCGGGGGTGAGGATGGGGTAGATATACTGTCCGCTCTTGTGGAGCAGGCCGCGCGCGTACTGCTGCGCGAGGTCGGCGGCACTGCGGCTGGCCTTGCCGCTGCCGTCCGTCCAATCCTGCGGCCTGCCGCCAATCATGGTGATGATAACCTTGCTGTTGTCCTTAAATGTGAACGTCACCTTGCGGATATCGTTGTAGGGCGCGGGTTCTTCATCACTGCCCTGAATCTGACCTGCCGCCGGAAAAATACCGAGCTGTATCTCTGCCGCCTGTACGGCATTGCTGCTGTCGCCTATCTCATTGTCGTCCTCAAAGAAATCCGGCAGACCGAGGTCGTTTTCGTACAGCGTTTTGAAATCGTCCAGCGACTGCACCAGATGGTTATCATCCGGTGTGAAGTCGCTCAGGTCGTTGCTGACCTCCCAAATTGCTTTGGAAATCAGCATTTTATCGCCCTCACCGGTGAAATACAGCCGCTGTGCTTCGCGGTACGGTACGCCGACCGTTACGGGCGCTTCTATGCCCCATGTTTTCATGCGGTCTGCATCGTACTCATATTCGTAAACGATGAGTGCTGTCTGCGTTTCCGGTTCGTACTTGGTCACATAGCGCTTGTATACGGCCGCGCCGGTTGTGAAATTATCGACTAAGTTTTCACTGTTCGGCACAAGGTATTTGTTGAACGCTTCGGTATCTTCGTCCACATAGGCCTGCGCGAAGGTGTTCGCCATGAGCAGCGCGCGCGCCTCAGCTGCCGCAGGGTCTTTTTTCGTGCCGACGGCGATCGTGCCGCCGAGGGTGGCGGTGAGCAGGGCGACGAGCACGATGAGCGCTGCGCCGCGCTTTTTGACCGACTTGTCGAACAGACCCTCAAACCGCCGCATGAGCGTCTTTTTGTCGTCTCCGAAGCAGGAAACGAGCGACTGCCGCCGTCTGGACTGTGCGATGGCGGAGCGGAGGATGGTCTCGCCGTAGGCGCGGCGGTAGGCTGCGTTCTGTCCGCGAACGACCGCATCGTCGCACGCAAGCTCAATATCCTCCTGCGCGAAGCGCACGATCAGATATACGAGCGGGTTGAACCAGTGTACGCACTGCGCCGCTGTCAGCAGCAGCTTGAGCCACAGGTCGCCGTGGCGGCAGTGCGTCAGCTCATGGCGAAAGATGAAGGCGGCATCTGCGGCCGAAATGTTCTCGTCCGGCAGATAGAGCGCCGGGCGGATAAAGCCCGCGAGCATTGGGCAGTCGGCGGCAGGGGAGATCAGAAGCGGAATTTTCCGGGAAATACCGAGACCGCTGCGCTGAGAGTCCAGAACGTCGAGCAGGTCGGCGCGTTCCGCCGGTCCTGCCGTGCGGTCCAGCCGCCTTTTCAGTATTCCGTAGCTGACAGCCTGCCGGATGGCGGAAATGACGACGCCGGCGAGCCACAGACCGCGCAGGACTGCGGTCAGGTTGAAGGTCGTCGTCTGGCTTGTGTTTGCATGGCTGAGCGCGGCCGCCTGTTCGTCCGTTACCCATCGGGCCGGCGTCTGCTCGACCGGCAGACCGGCCTGCTCGAACAGCATCCGGTCATCCTGCATCACATAATTTGTGCGCGGCGTGACCTGCACCGGCGCTTCCGGCAGCGTCAGCTGCACCGGAACGAGCAGCCGCAGCGCGAGCAGCGCCCAGACCAGACAGACCGCACGCGCCGGATAGCGTTTTTTGAGCACGCGGCGCAGCAGCAGCGGCACGAGCGCCGCGAGCGAAACGGTCAGTCCGGTCTGCATCAGATTGTTCATAATCTGCATATACGAAATCCGCATAAGATCCCCTCCTCACTGCTCCTGCGCGTCCAGAAAGGCACGCAGCTCGTCGATGTCCTGTTCGCTCAGCGCACCGGCGTCCGACAGGCTCGCCACGAGATTTTTCACCGAGCCGCCGCACAGACGCCGGATAAAGCCGACGCTTTCGCGCTGGCGGTAGTCCCCCTCCGAGATGAGCGGCGTATACAGGTTCTGCCGTCCCTCCTTGGTACAGGACAGAAAGCCCTTGTCGGTGAGACGCGACAGGAACGTGAGCACGCTCGTCATTTTCCAGTCGCTGCTCGCGTGCTGCTGCACCTCTGCCGCCGTGACGGGCGGCGTGAGCGTCCAGATGGTCTGCATGACCTCAAGCTCCGCATCGGGAAGCCGTTTTGTCTGTGCCATAGTCAACCCTCCTTGTTCTACAAATGTAAAATACCTTTTATTGATTATATTCTACAATAGTAGAATAGAGATGTCAAGCCTGTTTTTCAATTTTCGGAAGGGGAGAAGGGCGGCGTTTTCGTTGCGGTTTTTGCGGATTTATGATAGACTATAATTAGAAAAATCCGGGCAGATGAGCTGCCGCAGGAAAAACGGAGGGCTTCTCTATGTTACTTATCCAGAATGGCCGCGTGCTCGATCCATGGACGGGAACGGACGCGCAGCTTGATGTGCTGATCGGGAACGACGGGGTGATCGCGAAGATCGCGAAAAAAATCGACGCCCCGGCGGACTGCAGGGTTTTTGATGCGGCAGGACTGACCGTTTCGCCCGGTTTTGTGGACGGACATGTTCATTTCCGCGACCCCGGCCAGACGCAGAAGGAGGATGTACTGACCGGCGCGGCTGCGGCTGCGGCAGGCGGCTACGCGACGGTGATCTGCATGGCGAACACCGTTCCGACCTGCGACACGCCCGAGATCATCCATTATGTCACGGACAAGGCGAAGGACTGTCCGGTTCAGGTTTTGCAGGCCGGCGCGGTCACGAAGGGCCTGAAGGGCGAGGAAATGACCGATTTTGATGCGCTGCTCGCGGCCGGAGCGCCCTGTCTGACCGATGACGGCATCAATCTGACGAGCGCGGGACTGTGCCGCCGCGCGATGGTCGAGGCAGCGAAGCGCAACGTTATTCTGTCGTTCCATGAGGAAGAGCCCTCGCTCGTGCCCTCTCCGGGCGTAAACTACGGCTCGGAAGCCGCGAAAAAATTCGGCGTGCCGGGCGCGATGGCGGCAGCGGAGACCTCCATGATCGCGCGCGATATTGCGCTGGCTCTCGATACCGGCGCGCGCGTGCTGTTTCAGCATGTTTCGAGCGGTCAGTCCGCCGCGCTCATTCGAGCGGGCAAGGCGCTCGGCGCGAAAATCTATGCCGAAGTCACGCCGCATCACCTCAGTCTGACCGAGGATGATGTTCCGGCGCACGGCACCTGTGCGCGTATGAATCCGCCGCTGCGCAGAGAGGCGGACCGTCAGGCGCTCATTGAAGCGCTCGCGGACGGAACGATCGATATGATCGCGACCGACCACGCGCCGCACACCGCAGAGGAAAAGGCGCGCGACTTCGCCAAGGCGCCCTCGGGCATCACGGGTCTGGAGACCGCGTTTTCCGTGTGCAACACGTATCTGGTCAAAACCGGCCGCCTGACTCCGATGCAGCTTCTCGAAAAAATGAGCAAAAATCCGGCAGAGGTGTATGGCCTGACCGGCCGCGCCGTCCGAGAAGGAAATTATGCCCGTCTGGTGCTGCTCGACTGGGACAGCGAGAAGATATACAGCGAGTATAAATCAAAGGGAATTAACACACCGTATACAGGCGAAAAGCTGACCGGTTCGCCCCGTGCGATCGTGACCGGCGAAAAAATCACCGAATAAAGTCGAAAAAAGCTCCGTTTCCGCAGCAGTGTGCCGGGAAACGGAGCTTTTTATTACAGTTTTTCCAGCTGGAAAGGAGTGGTCTGGTAGACGTAGTAGTTGATCCAGTTGGTGTAGAAAAGGTGGGCGTGCGCTTTCCAGGTGACGAGAACGTCCGCAGACGGGTCATCGTTACGGAAATAGTGCTTGGGCACATCAGGGTTCAGGCCCTTCGCGAGGTCGCGCTCGTATTCCTTTTTCAGCGTGTCGGAGTCGTATTCGCCGTGGCCGAGTATAAAAATCTGCCGGCCGTTGACGGCCTCTACGATATAAACACCGGCCTCGTGGGACTCTGCGAGCAGGCGCAGCTCGGAATGCTTGCGGATGTCGTCGGCGCGGACTTCGGTGTGGCGCGAGTGCGGCGCACAGAACAGATCATCAAAGCCGCGCATCAGCGGTTCGTGCGGGAACAGCACGTGATGCTTGAAAATACCGCTCATTTTATGCGAAAGCTCATACTTTGGGATACCGTAATGGTAATAAAGACCGGCCTGCGCGCCCCAGCAGATGTGCAGGGTGGAATGAACGTGCGTTTTCGTCCATTCCATGATTTCAACCAGCTCGTCCCAGTACTCGACCTCCTCGAACGGCATCAGCTCGATCGGTGCGCCGGTGATGATAAAACCGTCGTATTTCTGGTCGCGAATGTCGTCAAAGGTCTTGTAGAACGTCAGGAGATGATCCTCGGGCGTGTTTTTGGAGTGATAGGTCTTGGTCTGGATGAGGTCGACCTCGATCTGAATGGGCGTGTTGGACAGGCAGCGCAGGATCTGCGTCTCGGTCACGATCTTGAGCGGCATCAGATTGAGAATGGCGATGCGGAGCGGACGAATGCGCTGGGTCGTCGCGCGGTGTTCGGTCATAACGAAGATGTTTTCGCTCTCGAGAACCGCACGCGCCGGCAGGCTGTCGGGAATTTTTATCGGCAAGAGAAGCACCTCTTTAGAATGATTATGGTAGGTATAAGCAACGCTGCGGTTTGGTGCGCAGCGTTCTATACTTATTATAACAGAGGAAACAGAAAACGACAAGTTTTAAGAAATATGAAAAAAACTGAAAATTTATGTTGACAGGAGGGGGAGTGCT